>Ga0325414_1004100_pt1 | contig 15238 bp, 8 predicted proteins | sample PopdelMetagenome_8_FD_206183 | JGI IMG/M metagenome (GOLD analysis project Ga0325414, IMG submission 206183) | Populus deltoides microbial communities from Bellville, Georgia, United States - Leaf-PdKOR-R3 | ecosystem: Host-associated > Plants > Phyllosphere > Phylloplane/Leaf | place: USA...
TATTATTATTATTATTATTATTATTATACTCCTATCTATAATCAAATTAGAGTTCATTTAATCAAAATTAGATAATTAATTCATTATAATAATTAAATATAATAAGAAAATGTGTTTTTCATAATGTCGCATGGTGTACGACTTCGCGGCAATCATCCTCTCATGTGTTGGTATTATCTTAATGGTGTGGGGGAATCACTGTTCCCCCACACCTAAATCACTGTGGATTACAACGGTAATCCACAATGATTCTTCCCTTTTTTTTCCCTTTTTTTTCCCTTCTTTTTTTTTCTTTTTTTTTCAAAATTACTTTTTTTTTAACTTTCCTTATTTTTCTTTTATTTTTTCATTTGTTTTTTTCAAAATTATTTTTGTTGATTTTACTTTTTAAATATTGATCTGGTTAAAATTTTTGCTTTGTAATTTTTTTTAAAATACTGTGAATTGCTGCGATGTTTTTCCACATAGTTTTTTTTATTTTATTTCTTTATTTTTCAAAATTATATTTGTTGATTTTTTTTAATATGGAGCTGATTGAGAATTTAGTTTTGTAATTTTTTTTTCTTTTAAATATCATTGATTGCTACAGTGTTTCTCCGCATGGTTTTTTTTATATAATTTCTCTGAAATTATCTTTTTTTATTTTATTTTTTAATATTGAGCTGGTTAAAAATTACAGTTACAATATGTGAGGAAAGCACTGTAACTTTCCTCGAAAATTACTGTAGATTGCTACAATGTTTTTTCCCACATGGTTTTTTTTTTGTTATGTTTTTCTCTAAAATTATCTTTGTCAATTTTATTTTTTAAATATTAAACTGGTTAAGAATTGTAATTACAAGTAAATACAAGTTTTTCGTCACAAAACACTATGGATTGATACAGTTTTTCCTCATATGGTTTTTTTCAAGTTTCTTTTGTGTTTTTTTTGTAATATTTTTTTCTAAAATTATCTTCATCGATTTTATTTTTTTAAATATTGAGTTGATTAAAATTTAACTTTGTAATAAAGTTTAATCATGTGGAGAAAGCATTGTAGCTTTGCTCATAAAACATTGTAGATTGCTACAGTGTCTCTTTGCATGGTTTTTTTTGTTATAATTTTTTTCAAATTATCTTTTTTAATTTTATTTTTTTAATATTAAGTTGTTTGTGAATTACGTCATTACAAATAAGGCTAAATCATGTGGGGAAGCACTGTAGCTTTCATCACAAAACACTGTGAATTGCTACAGTGTTTCCAACATGATTTTTTTCCTTTTTTTGGTGTTTGTTTTGTTAATTTTTTTCTAAAATTATCTTTGTTGATTTTTTTTTAATATTGAGCTGATTAAGAATTTAGCTTTGTTATTTTTTTCTTTAAAACACTGTGAATTGTTGCAATGTTTTCCCATGTGATTTTTTTATGATTTTTTCCAAAATTATCTTTGTCGATTTTTTTTTATATTGAGTTGGTTAAGAATTATAATTACAATAAAGCTAAATCATATGAGGAAAGCGTTGTAATTTTTCTTAAAAAACACAATGGATTATTACAATATTTCTCTATATGGTTTTTTAATTTATTTTATTGGGAAAAGCGCTATAGTTTTCCTCACAAAATATTGTCAATTGCTGCAATGTTTTTTTCCATGGGTTTTTTTTCTTCCAAAATTATCTTTATTGGTTTTTTTAATATTAAGTTGGTAGAGAATTTAGCTTTGTAATTTTTTTTGCTTTTTATTAATTGAAAAGCTAAATCATATGGTGAAAGTACTGTATCTTTCCTCACAAAACATTGTAGATTGCTATAAATCATTTTGTTTAGTCTCTAAGTTTTTGATCACCAACATGATTTTTTTTTTCATAATGAAATATTTGCTCCATTATACCTTTAATTTCTATTACTTATCTAGCGCTGATTCACAATTATAATACTATCAAGTGCATTTATTTTATAAGCCCGCGACAGGACGCGTACAAGTTATATTGTGTGTGTGTGTGTATATATATATATATATATATATATATATATATATTAGCTATCGACAAGATTTTAGAAGTTTAACATTGGCTTAACACAAATCATCAAAGAAATTATAATTTTTTATTTTAATATTTGATCCCACCAGATTTTGGCCAAATCGATGATATGAACAGTCCAATTAAACATCCAATCGAGCCAATTAAACATCCAATCGAGCCTTGGGTCGAGGTTCCTACTCCAATCTGGCCTTAGGTCCAGATTTTTTTTCTAACGGACCGAAGCAGGCTTGAGTGTTATTATTATTTGGTAATCCAAACAATTTTTTTCCTCGAGTCATCTGATGTCCCGAGACACAACAGTTCATGCCAGAGACCCATAGGTTCCGGGTCCTGACTCTAGCTGTTTACAACAGAAGGCTCTCCTTAATTATTACTGTTGTTGTGGTCAGAAGTGAGTCCAAAATGACCAGTGATCTTGCACAAAAAATAACCCTAATTACAGCAGAAATGTATCATAACCATTTCTTTAAGGTAGTATCTTGGCATGGGTACTGTACAGCTTGTGCAAGCCATATCAAATTCTTTATGATATTCTATTGGTCAGATAAACTTACCTTTCTTGTCTTGTTAGCATCCTCACTACTTTCCATTTTTATTGGTGTGTTTGGTGGTACTTAATGGTTCTTTTCAGTTCTGTCCAAACTCTGCGCTCTTCACATGACTGTAGAGTCCCATAAAATTACAATTAGATGGTGCATACACATCACGGAGATAGGGGATGGGCACCTTTCCCTCGTTATATAATGTGGACTCTTTTGTTTTTTCAGAAAAACTCTTGAAAGCTGCTGCAGCATCAGCTAAATTGTGTGTTTTTTATATATATAAAAAGCATATCAAAACATACACACAATGCTAGCTCATGATTCAACATTCCACTTCGCAATCACTCATTTTTTAAGGCCAATAACACTATTCAGTGGAGCTTGATCAGAATCTTACGTGCAGGGTCTTCACATCCTCCACGCCTCTTTAAGCACTCGTCTGAATTTTTTCCTTGAGATTTTTCTTATTTCCGTTGAGATCATACTTCCCTGCTCCTTTCCAGTAAAAAAAAAAAAAAAAAAACAATATTCTTGTCACGAGGTTTATATTCACGATCGAGTACCATGGTTTTCTAAGAAGTACCAAGAGCCATGGTGGTTTCCAACAAGACAAACCCCAACGCCCTTGCTGCTATAAGCATCTTCCCATTACGATTTACATCATGGTGTACATGTATCAATGAAGATCCAGGGACGGCACATGAATCTCTTTTGCCCTTTCCCTCCCCAACTTTAAGGTGAATTGTTAGGGGCAAACGTTTGGTTTAATTATGTGACTTCATAAGTAATTTTTATATTGCAAGATTTGCCCTGGCTTGTCTCTTAAGAAAATTCGCATTGACACAAACCCTTTTATCATGATTGTGCAACTTGGTAGGAACAACTTCTTGCTCACACTTGATGGCTTGGTATTTTCTTATCCACTGAATAAAAATTGTAATTAACTTTTTGATGATAACATTTTTCAACTCATTATCAAACATCGAATCTTGATTGGTACATATGTTGAATTTGAGGTCTATCGGCATGTCGCCATCAAGTCAAGATTATAAAACGATCAATTAGATTATTATTTTTTTTCTGTATTTGCAAAGACATTCTTTCAAAATAAAATCTTCTCAATCAAGCTCATGGTGACATGAAAGCTTTGGACTTTGGCACTGTACTGACCAGTAGTTGCACACACACTTAGGTATTATTTCTTTAGTTAAATCATGCACTCCTTGTCAGGGATATGAAATTGTCAATGTCCGGTTTTGTTTCCAATCTAGCTAATTAATTATTTTGATCAGTTCTAGCTAGCTTTACATATCAAGAAGTAATATTTTCCAGTAAAAGAAGTGGTTATTCCCTCGGCTTTATCGTTACTAGCACAATCTGTGAGCTTTTCATGAAGGGGGGAAAAACAGTGGCATTGCAGAAACTTTTAATCATCAATAGAAACAATAAAACCAAATTTATTGTTCTAAAAGAAACTGAATCAAATCCAAAAGAGTAAATAAAGAGGCCATTAATCCATTATGTTTTAACGGGGCATACCAAAAGATCTTAATTCTGATCAGTCGGTCGCTGGTCGGGAGGTTCTGAGGTGAATTGACCAGGGCTGCAGTGCTTTTTAGAACTGATAACTTGCTCGACCAAAGAACTATAGCTGATGGGCATATCAAGATGAGAGATATCATGATTAAGACTGTTGCTTAAGGTGCAATTATATTAGTGCAAGCATCCTGTTCAAGTGCATTTCTTCTCTGGAATATCTGTTGAATGATGATGAGGTGACAAGTTCTTAAAAAGATTGATGGAGCCTGTGCTCATTCAAGTTTTATTTATCTTCTCAGCTCAGACTACGGAGGCATATCCTTGCCACGCCACAAGTGGCACTGTATCTAATGAATATATAACATCATTCTTGGAATATCTTATTATCTAGTATATACCAGCCACTTAAGAAAGTTGCTGATTATTTTGTAGCACAATCAATACTCTCCAAGACACGAGTAATATAGAAGGGGGCATCAAGCCTTCGAAGAAATTTTATATTACTCGTGTCTTGGAGAGGGCATCACACGAGTAAAGCTATCGGTTTTTTATTTTATTTTATTAATGATAAATTTGTTAACAAACTAGAAATTATCAACAAGTGTTATTTTAATGGATCGTTTCCATTCATGAATCTATCAATAAAATAATTATAAATAAAATATTAATATAAATATCAACAAAGAATTCCATCAATAAAACTATTAATCTGGTAATGTTCAACACTTCAGCGTTGATAGTATAAAGTTTACAACTGCTGTAGTGTAAACTATATGAGTACATCCATAAAGTTGCCTTTTTTTCCCTATGGATATGAGCAGAAGTAAATTCTTATATATATGTGCAGGGTAACGAGAAATCCTTGTTGAGACCAGTAGCTAGCATTGAAGGAAAATCAGAGATGTCCAGGCTAGTTAACAACAAAAGATTAAGAGTGAAATTATTGGCTTAATCACTTTCTTCATAATTAAACGAAAAAAAAATAACTCAATAACATGATCATCCACTTTATTTCCATCGTATGTACATTATTTACAAATAATTATAATGCTGTAAAAAAAAAACCCACTAGCATTTTGACAATATATGGCAGAGCCTGTCCCTATCTCTTAATTACATCTGAGATCACAACATCTGTCAAGCACAAATAACGTCACATTTTTAATGATTTTGGTTTGATATCACTGTTTGACTGGGTTGGTGAGAAACCTCTGAAGACGACCGGTTTACTTCGACCCTACCCAGTAATAATTATCATCTGATGAAACATACTACAGATAAAATTCAACCCTGAGAAACCTAACTTCAGCTACACATGATACTTTGTAACATGTTCATATTTGACACTGTAAAATCTTCTCATCATCGCTCTAGCGTACACACGTATAATCTAGTGCTTATGTTCCATCTCTAATGTGCTAAGTGCGCTCAATTCCATGCTGTCGAAACATTCGAGCCCGAAGTCGTGAACGCCAAAATCTTGACAGTCCGATAACCATGTGTAATTTTCCTCCCATGAAGGATAACCCGTGTCGTCGTTAGTATTCGCCGCAGCCGGAGGAATTATATTGTTCCATGATGCATCAACTAGCGGAGGCTCGTCCATCCACAAGCTGTTCAGTAACATTTCATCATTGCAAATACTATCTAACAAGATCGAATCCTCTGGACTAGAAGAATTTTCAGTAGGTGATCTTGGATTATCGTCCGAATTAATAACGATGCCATCATTTTCTTGCATAACATTGTTGTTGCTAGATTCCGGCAAAATATCAGCATGAGACGATGAACTTTCTTCAGGCCTGGCTTCTTTGTGCAAGGGTTCATGTGTAACAGGATCGATTCCCCTCTTGAGTAGCTTTTTCTTGATATGAGTGTTCCAGTGATTCTTAATCTCATTGTCTGTCCTTCCAGGCAATCTAGCTGCAATCTTGGACCACCTAATTAATTAAAAAAAAACACACAATATTTAGCTTCAATTTCAAAATCAAACACCAAAAATTCATTATAAAAGTTATCCATCACTTGCATCTTAAGGAAGCAGTAATATAAGCAGGCAATGAACTATAAGAAATGATGAATAATTTATAATACCATGATCGGTGGCATAATTATTCTTGAACTTTATACCAACTTGCAAATCCATATGACACTTTTTATTGAAACTTTATGGCCCTGTCATGTATTCCACTTTTTTTCCCTCTATGGTCATAAGAATACAACAAGATATATTTTGCTTCAGATACCATTGGTTGTGCAAAATCTGAGATGTTATCACAATCAAGCATATAATATCTTTTGCAAATCTAATTAAGGTCACGATTAGGAGCATTTTCTTCAAATGCAATGGTCTACAAGTTAATTAATTACCGTGTCAAACACTTCAATTCAAAATGCAGTACATATTGATCTTTCAACCTTCTGATAGAAGACAAGCTCTTAACCTTCACAGTAGAAATATTTTTAACGTCCTCCGCATATGTTAGCAGAAAAACATGTCCACGAAGACACACCACCCACCAGACACCATTAATAAAACAACCAAAATATTTAAACAGTATGCTTTGATGCATGTCATCATCAACATACAAGGAGATATCATGGAGAAGAGATCTAACCTATTGCCAAGACGAGCATGAAGATCGATAACCAGCTGTTCTTCTGCTTCAGTAAGAAGCCCTCTCTTCAAGTCAGGGCGAAGATAATTAGTCCAACGAAGCCGGCAACTCTTGCCGCATCGTCGGAGTCCTGCAAGCTTAGGGACAGCTCTCCAACAGCACTGGCCATTGGTGAGGATGAAATTGATGAGTTTTTTATCCTCCTCGGCTGTCCATGGACCTTTCTTGACCCCAAGTTTGTCACAGCAAGGTTGCCTTCCCATACTGCACACAGTACTAGCTAGCTCGCTGACTATAGCTAAGTTTACACCACTAAAACAAATTAAGCCTCGCCAATATTATTACTTGTAAAGACTCAAAGCCCCACAACCACCTTTATATTTCCCACCTCAAGTGCTTATATATAAATAAATATGCAGAGACATGTATGGAGGGAGAGAAAGAGATTCCAGGGTCCACCATTGGTTCGTGAATGGGACATGGGAACTAAAATGGCTTGTTCTGGTTTATGCGAGTACACAAAAAATGAGTGAAAGAGAATGATAAATGACCGAAGGACAGAGCCCCATCAAAACAGCCCAAAACATTAAAAAAGAAAAAAGAAAAAGAAAAAGAAACTCTTCCCATTTTCATACACAACCCCACTCCCTGAATGCACTCTTACTCCACCATTCCATCAGCTATTTCGTCATCTCCACGTTCAAGTGTCCTTTGTAATATTTGTAATCTGTTATCCCATTTGCTAATTAACAGGTAATGTGTCTTAATTTGCATTAATGACATTAACCGTTGGATTTGTACACAAATCTCTTAGATGGGTTTTGATTTTATAAATATTTGACCAAAACCTATATACTGCATCATGTATTGATTCCTTTGGATGAAAAAATAAGGAACAGCGCGCTATCTAGAAATGTCTTAAATTGCAGTACACTATGGTTTTTAGATGGTATAGAATTGATATTTTGCTGTATAGTTTATTTCACATGCAGTGTATTATGATTTTATTGGCTTTTATTTTAAAAAAACCTCTTGTAAATCCATGTGATGTCGAGATATATATTGCAAAAGAAAAAATTACAAAATTTCGTTTATCGTAATCGATGAGTTGACATGATGGTTTTTCTGAATACCCAAAAGAATTAGCAACTTTTCAAGAAAAATGTCTATTTCAATCCCTAATATTTTCAATAATTACCAAAACTTTATTTATGTTACAGTTGGATCCCTAACTGTTAAGAAAAAGAGATAATTGAGGACTGTGAAAAGTAGAGAAAAGGAGATAATTGAGGACTGCGAAAAGAAGAGAGAGACCGCAACATTATGTATAATAAGGATCTTGAAAAGTACAGTTACAAATAAAAAAGTTATTTTTAATAGATTTATTTATTTCTATTAAAGTGTTCAAAGGAGCAATATATATTTATAAGTCTGTTTTTTTATGAGAAATATAGGAAAGAGATGTATTTTAATTTTGATAAAGGAAAAGAAAAAATTCATAAAAAGATCCTAATTAAAAATTTTTAAATGAAATAATTACTTTTATTTTTTATTTTGACAAAGAGGGACTAAACCATACAATTACCCTAAAAATTTCCAAAAATCTGTCTTTTAGTGAATGTTTAGTATTGTGGTATATGATGCTTTTTAAAAATATTTTTTTATTAAAAAATATATTAAAATAATATTTTTTTATATATTTTTTTAATTTTTAACATCATTACCATCACATTAAAATCATCAGAAAATACTTAAAAAAATTAATTTAATACTTTTTCATTTTAAATATAATATTAAAATGCTTTTAAACACGTATTGAAAAAATAATATCAAACAACTTCTTAATCATAAACACATGACACTACGTTGTTACTAAATGGTTGTAAGAAAGTAGTGGTAACAAATCATTTCTCCAAAATAAAAATGTTTGAGAAACATTCTGCTAGATCAATTATTTCAGGTGGCTAAATGGAAAGAATGGATGGAGCCAAGAGATATGCTCTCCATATAGTCTTAAGTTCGACTTTCTATACATGCTCGATCATTAATATTGATGGTTGTAAGTCCTGTTTTACAAGACTTGTTCGAGGTATAGGGACCTAGCTAATTCAGTATGCGCAAAGTGTATGTATATATATATATATATATATATATATATATATATATATATATATATATATATATATATATATATATATATAAAGACGTCTCCGTAGAAAAAGCCCTAATACCATCTTCAAATATTTGATGAGTTTACATGAGCAATTGTGACTATGTTGAAAGCCATTAATGATCAATTCCTTTTGTATTGATTAACCTTTCGACTACAAGTCACAACACCAATCCATCTTTTTACAGCTGCTTTCCATTTCCTAATATGCAGGATTATAGAGTTGAAAGAAGAATTATGATCAATTCTGTGCCTTGTAATTGGAAAGCATAGAAGTAACAGCAAGGGGGGGCACTTTCAAGATATTGCAGGCGAAATGCGATATGATTGGGGAAAATCACGTCATTGAAAATTGAAATCCGACCAACTAATTTGTGACTTTGGTGGGATTTGAAGGGCTTCAAGCAAATCTTTTTTTATTTTAAATTTTCCTTGCATCATAATTAGGAGATTCATTAATATACACACACACACACAGTAAGGCTTACAAGAATATTTTTTCAAGGAATGGAGAATTAAATTGCATGCTCGTATAAAAGATAAGGCGCTTGAGTTACACCAAAATGCCTTTACAAAAATATTTACATTTACCATTCCTGCTAGATGCGAAGTTTTTGGTAACGTATCCTATAATAATACATGGAGATTGAGCCGATGAGCTAGGGTTTCTGGTTAATATATAGTTTATTGATTTAACTAATGCTTCACTAGTTTTGTTGATCACATCACTCATATTTTTTATTTATTTTATCATTAGTTTCTTTACTTTCTAAAATAAAAATAAATAAGTGACCGATTCATCAATCCAATTGATCACCATATCAACTAATTGTTTGATCCAAATATATGGTTTTCTTTTGATCATGCAATCTTTTTAAAAAAATCAATTAGGTTTGGGATAGCGGAACACCAATTTGCTATCCGATGATCTATCTTTAATAACACTTGCAAAACACAAGATAAATAAAGGATAAATAAAAAAAAGAAAAAAAAAGGAAGTTAAGGTGTACTATGAAAATAGGTATAGGTGTAAATACTTTTGCAATAATGATTAATAAGAAAGTAGTCTAGGTGTCTTGCACATGATAGAAGCCTATCTCCGCGATGAGTTCAAATGCAAGTACACAACTTTAGTCAAAATTTGAAAATTGATTTCTTATTTTTTCTACATTAATTTCAATCTTACACCTCCGACTATGCTAAACAGGAAAAGGGATGTTGTGTTCAGTGTGGGGGAGAGAAAAGACATCATTTGACGTTTGAAAAATAGTGTTACTTTTGTCTAAAGATAATGTATATTTAAGTGAAAATTGTCAAGAAACATATTTGTTTTCATTCTAATTTCTACACGGTCGAGTTGCTTCCTTATCAAAGCACAATGGTAATTAAACAACTTGCCAAATCTACTTATCTTCTAAGTTCTACAATCAATAGCTTAATGACAATATTCCATAAGAGAAACCTTTTTTTCTTTTCTTTTTTTCATACAGAAAAGAGAGATAATTTGTTTAAGAAAATTCACGTCAAATTTCCATTAGTTTAGCTTAGGTAATTAACTATATTAATTACAATATGATAATTACTTAATTAGCTTACTTGACTAGGATTTATTAACGCGCCAATCAATTGATCTTTACCAGGACTCTAGCTAGCTATATTAATCTCATCACTTTTACCTCTATTAACTTTTAAGCATATATATTACAATCAATCTCATACACATGCGTGCACATTTTGATAAAAACAAGATAGAAAATTATTTTCCTTGTGTAGTTTCACTTCACACGGACATCATCCATATGTTAATACTTGTACGTACCATTACTTTCCCATTGCCACGTATTTGTATGTTTTGGATGTAATTCTAGATTGTTCGATCGATACATGAATCTAGGCTAAACCACTTCAAATCCTAACCATCGATTAAGATTTTTCTCTTAATTATTAGTTGGATGGAAATCATAGGATAACTATACAATCAAGTTGTGTAAGCCTTTGTTTGATTATGGGACCAGTTCGGCTTGGCCCGGCACACTTGTCTTCATAGAGGAACTCCATGTCAAACTTTAAATCAACATCTTGACCTTGCGATGTCCAGATTATTGTCTTGTTAAACATACATACATATAGGTAAGATTTTGGGGCAGTTCATGATCCAACTTGTTGGTCTTTTGACTTCTATCTCTTGGCTTAGGTGAGTTTAGTTCAAATGTGGACCCTTTACCCTCATCACCGCTTCTTTAGTTGAATGAACAATCATCGCCCTCTTTTTTTTGGTTATCCACTGCCTCCCATAGGCTCTATTTTATACATTAATCTCAAGCTGTCGAGTAATTAACTCGTGCCCACAGTAACAGGTTCAATCCGAGTCCGGTCCTCGGTTTTAGAATTGCCAAGTGTTAAGATTTTTTAAAGGGAAAGCTTCAAGTGACTTGAAAGGCAACACGTACACCTTGAATTTAAATGTTTTGTCCTACTTGTCTTTGTACGTGTAATTAACGTATGTTTCGAGAGTACACGTGCTTTCTCCACAAGGAAAGGTAGGTGATAGAAAATCGATCATCGGTTCATGCAAGTGTGAAAGAAGACACGCTTGCTATGTGCCCAGGATCTCCCAACAATCGAATTGTAATCTCCAAACATGAACTAATGCAAAATCAACCACGTCGAAGTTCTCCCATAGCAAGAATAGCCAGATATTATCTGCATGTAACCGAACTTGCCAGTTTGTAGGTATACTAGAGAATAGAGATGATAAATTTATCAATATTTATATACAGGTAGAGCCGTAGAGACAAGTATGAAACTTTTATGCCATGTGGTAAGGTAGCTGAGGGTGGTGTTGCTTGTGCGGTTGGGTCTGTCTGGTTTAAGCGTTGCCACACAACTGGATACTTGTAGCAGTCGTGAGTTCATGATCACCTCAATGACTAAATATTGCTCCAAACATTTTACAATTCCTTCATGCTGGTTTTCCTCTTCTGTGTGTTTATTAATTATATAATGATTGTGCATATCATGGCCAAGGATTTCTTTTGTGTTTACATTATTTCTCCTTGTTTTAGTCGATGGTCTTGAGATAAAAAAAAATTACATTAACAATTTCTTAAAAAAAAACTATAAATGGTCAAACTATGAATCGAGTAAATTTATTATGGATTACGGTAACAAAGTTGTGATTTTAATTACCTCTCATTTCAAAATCATAAAGCCCTACATTAGGGGTAGAATAGTCTTTTACAAATAGTCAAAACATCATTTAAGGATTGAACAGTGGCAATAAGGTCTTTGCACATTTATTTATCACAATAAAATTACTTAACTGCTTTTAAAAGCAAAGTTTTCTAAACCTAGATCTAAGGGCTTTTTTTAAATAAAAAAACAGTTAAATAACACATTTTCCCTTAAAGTCAAGATTTTTATAGCTCCCTTAAAGTCAAGATTTTTATAGCTGGTTCAAAGGCCATTCTATCTTTTAATATTAGGTTTTTTTATAATAGTGTGAATGTTAAAAGAGTTATTAGTTAATTAATTGATTTTGAATAGATACTATTAATAAATAAAAATGATTGCTATTTGGCGCACAAATGCCAACGTGTAAACTGTTTGTGGGCTCTTTAGACGGTGCTTGGGACATCGTGTAGTAGTCATACATATCTTCCAATATGGTATTAGATTCATTTTGGCTTCCTTTCTGTCTAGGTGCGACATGTGTTCCAAACAGACATTTGTTTTGGCACATGTGATCTTTTTTTTTATTTTCCTCTCTCCTCCTTGATTTTTGTGTTGACCCTGCAAAAAAAGTAAAAGCAGACATTCACTTTGTTATTTCTTCACATTTAATTCATATTTTTTTATTACTATTTGTTCTATTTGAGATGATTTTTAAAATTTTATTTTTTTTTTACAATTTCATCATTTTTAAGTTTTTTTTTCTATCAATTTGATTCTTATTATTTTGATTGCTAACGTTTTTGCCTTGTCAACTTTTTTAGATTGATTCCCTTTTTTTATATATTTCATACTCCAACATGTAATTTGTTGGAAATTGAGTTTCTTAATTAAGTCTAGATCTATAATTTTTTTGACTGCGAGTTTGGAATATTAACCTAAGTTTAGAAAATTCTCCGGGGTTTGCTAGCTTCTTCTTTTTTTTCTTTTTAAACTCTTATTTTTTTTAATTTCATCCTTAATGAAAAATTTACCTAACCCACAACGTTAAGTAAATCACCTATCTAGTAAAATTTTTACGTTAAGTAAAAATTACTTAACTGCTTTTAAAAACAAAGTTTTCTAAACTTAGATCTAAGGGCTTTTTTTAAATAAAAAAACAGTTAAATAACACATTTTCCTTTAAAGTCAAGATTTTTATAGCTGGTTCAAATGCCATTGTGTCTTTTAATATTAGGTATTTTTGTAATAGTGTGAATGTTAAAAGAGTTATTAGTTAATTAATTGATTTTGAATAGATACTATTAATAAATAAAAATGATTGCTATTTGGCACACAAATGCCAACGTGTAAACTGTCTGTGGGCTCTTTAGACAGTACTTGGGACATCGTGTAATGGTCATACATATCTTCCAATATGGTATTAGATTCATTTTGGCTTCCTTTCTGTCTAAGTGCGACATGTGTTCCAAACAGACATTTGTTTTGGCACATGTGATCCTTTTTTTTTCTTTCCCTCTCGCCTCCTTGATTTTTGTGTTGACCCTGCAAAAAAAGTAAAAGCAGACATTCACTTTGTTATTTCTTCACATTTAATTCATATTTTTTTATTACTATTTGTTCTATTTGAGATGATTTTTAAAATTTTATTTTTTTTACAATTTCATTATTTTTAAGTTTTTTTTCCTATCAATTTGATTCTTATTATTTTGATTGCTAACGTTTTTGCCTTGTCAACTTTTTTAGATTGATTCCCTTTTTTTTTTCTATTTCATACTCCAACATGTAATTTGTTGGAAATTAAGTTTCTTAATTAAGCCTAGATCTATAATTTTTTTGACTGCGAGTTTGGAATATTAACCTAAGTTTAGAAAATTCTCCGTGGTTTGCTAGCTTCTTCTTTTTTTCCCTTTTTAAACTCTTATTTTTTTTAATTTCATCCTTAATGAAAAATTTACCTAACCCACAACGTTAAGTAAATCACCTATCTAGTAAAATTTTTACGTTGAGTAAAAATTACTTAACTGCTTTTAAAAGCAAAGTTTTCTAAACCTAGATCTAAGGGCTTTAAAAAAAAAACAGTTAAATAACACATTTTCCCTTAAAGTCAAGATTTTTATAGCTGGTTCAAAGGCCATTGTGTCTTTTAATATTAGGTTTTTTTGTAATAGTGTGAATGTTAAAAGAGTTATTAGTTAATTAATTGATTTTGAATAGATACTATTAATAAATAAAAATGATTGTTATTTGGCGCACAAATGCCAACGTGTAAACTGTCTGTGGGCTCTTTAGACGGTGCTTGGGACATCGTGTAGTGGTCATACATATCTTCCAATATGGTGTTAGATTCATTTTGGCTTTCTTTTTGTCTAGGTGCGACATATGTTCCAAACAGATATTTGTTTTGGCACATGTGATCCTTTTTTTTATTTTTCTCTCTCCTCCTTGATTTTTGTGTTGACCCTGCAAAAAAAGTAAAAGCAGACATTCACTTTGTTATTTCTTCACATTTAATTCATATTTTTTTATTACTATTTGTTCTATTTGAGATGATTTTTAAATTTTTTTTTTTTTACAATTTCATCATTTTAAGTTTTTTTTTCCTATCAATTTGATTCTTATTATTTTAATTGCTAACGTTTTTGCCTTGTCAATTTTTTTAGATTGATTCCTTTTTTTTTTTCTATTTCATACTCCAACATGTAATTTGTTGGAAATTGAGTTTCTTAATTAAGTCTAGATCTATAATTTTTTTGATTGCGAGTTTGGAATATTAACCTAAGTTTAGAAAATTTTTCGGGGTTTGCTAGCTTCTTCTTTTTTTCCTTTTTAAACTCTTATTTTTTTAATTTCATCCTTAATGAAAAATTTACCTAACCCACAACGTTAAGTAAATCACCTATCTAGTAAAAACCCACAACGTTAAGTAAATCACCTATCTAGTAAAATTTTTACGTTAAGTAAAAATTACTTAACTGCTTTTAAAATCAAAGTTTTCTAAACCTAGATCTAAGGGCTTTTTAAAAAAAAAATAGTTAAATAACATATTTTCCCTTAAAGTCAAGATTTTTATAGCTGGTTCAAAGACCATTATGTCTTTTAATATTAGGTTTTTTTGTAATAGTGTGAATGTTAAAAGAGTTATTAGTTAATTAATTGATTTTGAATAGATA
>Ga0325414_1004101_pt1 | contig 15238 bp, 11 predicted proteins | sample PopdelMetagenome_8_FD_206183 | JGI IMG/M metagenome (GOLD analysis project Ga0325414, IMG submission 206183) | Populus deltoides microbial communities from Bellville, Georgia, United States - Leaf-PdKOR-R3 | ecosystem: Host-associated > Plants > Phyllosphere > Phylloplane/Leaf | place: USA...
GATACAAATGGAGAGTAGTGATCAAGCGTCTGATTAAACCAGAGTTCCTTAGTGGTCAAGGAGCGGTTGCTGTTGGTGCTGCTTTTAGAGAAGCTGTAAAGCAACGTACGATGTGCGAGATAGGCATGAGACGTTGTTGAGAAAAGCAGGAAAAAGAGAAACGTGGACATCAAAGCCAGTTTCATCATTTCCATTACTTCTTCTTCTTCTTCTTCTTCTTCTTGTTGCTGTCTTCTCTTCCTGTCCTTCGCGTCTTAACTCTAACAACAAGTCAGGTAGGTGTCTTTGTGTCTGCTAGTTTACGATTTGTCAGACAATATATCTATATATATGGTTTGTTTCTTAGTGTAAGATTGCGCAGGCAGACAATTTATGCAGGTCAAAGTCGTGTACAATTAATGTTTCCTATTCTTTCTATTTTAAAAATATAAAAATTCTTTCGTTTTTGTCCAACTAAACAAGTTTGTGCCTCTTTGATTTATGTTTTTTCAGTTTTTTTCACTTCGAGAAATATAATTTATTCTTTTGTTTTTATTTATAAAACCTTAATCAACCATGTTTTTGTTTTTGTTTTATTTTTTTCTGGAATATTAATTAAATTCAATCAAAGTTTCTAGCAGAGCTCCTTTAAACTTTCTTCGTCATGTAAAGCCCGTTTATTTTTAATTTTTATCATGGGGGAGATTGGAAGGTATAAAAATGCATGAATCGCTTTTGGATTTGGTAATCTCGTTTGTTAACTGTTTGATTGCAAACCCGTGAACAATGACCTCGTAAGCAGTTCATTGAATTAAAAAAGTTTTGAAAAATTCGAACTCTTTTCTACTCTCAGCCATGCATGATTTTGTAGGCACAAAACATCCAACGTTGTAATTCACTTGTCGGTTTCAGAGATACTTCACTTGGGAGAAATTAATGCTCAGTGACTGAACATAAGTTTTCAATATTCTACACACAAACATTTAAGTATTTACTTACTGAAATTTTATTTGCAGTAATCTATTTCTTACAACTTTTACTTGCGATCGCAATGATATGGAAAAAAAAACTTGGAAAAATAAAAACAAAACAAGTGTTTGTGCTGTAAATAGCATCACATGGAGCTCCAACTACCAGCACGACACTCAGAGAGCCACAAGTCCATCTTTTCTGTGATCTGATGCCTAACCTTTTCAACTGCTTCAGGGGAGCTGCAGTTCCGAGCATTACCTGTTACAAAAAATGAATGTGTCAGAAAGTTGAACCAGAAAGCAATTGGCAGCGAATAGGAAGAGCCAAGGATATGTATTCCAGCATAATTTGAAGGAAAGTTATCGGATGTACAGTTTATTGACAACTGTCTAAATTTTTTTATGGTCCATATCGATGGCTTTTAACAGCTATCAGAAATTCCGAATTGCTTGGGATAATAGCAAGTGCAAACTAACACGTACCTTCAAGGCTCAAAGGAGTCTGTGGACATCCTCTTATATCAGTACAATGACCACAGTTGTGACACGAGATTAAAAAGGAAGGCACTGAAAAGTTTAAAAGAAGCATTTCAGTGAGCAAGAAAAGCCATTCAAATAAATAAATTTCCCAGATGCTTTGACATGTAACATTAAGTGGTGGTTATGCATAACAAGGGTTACTAAGCAATTTGAGTATGAATGACTAATCTAAAAACCAAAAGAGCAGTAATACCAGACATCCAGACACTCCAGACCAGAAAAGATGATTGAAAAAGAAAAACAACAATCACACCAAATTTTGGATCTCAAGGGTGGAAATCCAAATACAATCAGGTTCAAGCAGAAGGATGATGCTGATTGCCACTCAGAAATTTATCAAGCGCTAGCAGATGGCTCAAGAACTGATTAAAAATTATTTCAAGGAGTTTTTGACATTTCTAAAAGTTCCACTTGGAAAAAAATGATTTCCCACCAAAGCAATTGCTCTTTCCCCCATTTTCCAAGATCAAATTCTCAAACAAACAGTTGGAAACTCACTATCCGGGGACGAGGTCTGTTTCGACGCATGGCGCCAGGGATCTTGAGACCCATTTGCAAAAACAATTTTTGAACCTGCAAGATACAAAGTTTATGAACACAGTCAATGGCAATTTTCTTGACAATCAACCCCATCAATGATCTGTAGTTTCTACTTAGCATACTATCCAGTACATATGACCTTTACTTATGGGCTAGATACTCGGCGTTTGTGTGAAAACAAGCACTCCATCTCCAAGAGATGAATAATCCTTGTGCAGAGATTCAGTGTAAGAAAATATTGAAAAAGAAAATTAGACATTTTAATCTTTATTTAAAATTTGAAATAATTATGGATAGAAATATGCCTGTATTAATAGATTTTCTATCCAAATTAAGCTTTTAAGAATAAAAATAAAGGTGAATTCTGGACCTGAAATATTGGTGCCTCCATAATATATATTCGTTGCATCAACTTCAGGATAGATACCCTCTCCAAAGACGTTCTTGCAAAGGTCCAAATGGTATCTGCAACATATACGGCCACCAATCATGTAGAGTGAGGTAACACAGGAAAAAAAACATAATAAACTCAACACAAGAAGCATATGGAGAGTCTAAAGACACTTGGAACAACGTATTAGTGTATGGACGATAATTTAAAGCATGCCTTGCGTCGACTTTTGAAGAACGAATACTATCATTTGCGGGTGCCACTTGAAAATATGCTACTTCAGTGCAAACTTGGAACCACCACAATCGATCACCAGTATGTTTATTAAGAGAAGTGTCTTTCAAATACTTCTGATTATATGTCTGAACGCTGGAGCCAAAAGTTCCAAGATAATACTCTTTAACATATTTTGCATATGCCTCCTGCATTATTTTTGTCAATATAAAACTTCCATTAGAAACATATTAAACCATTTGGTCTCAACAGCATCATGATTAGAATTAAATTATTATCCATTCTAAGAAAATAAGGAAATAAATTATTATCACACTGAACATAGAAGGTAGAAAACATTATAATAATTATAATAGTTATAGTAACAAAAAACAGAAGCAGCATATGAACAAAAATTTCCCACCGCCTAAGCCAGCAGGAATTCATCCAAAGTGATACATGGGAGTTAGGCATGCTGCCACTTGTGGAATCATTAACAATTTAGTCAAAATTTAGGTTGCCATGATTAAAAAGAAAAGAAAAGAGAGTGTTGCAATGGGAGGGGGGGGGGAGCAATGATATTTTACAGCTTTAATTATTTGCGTGACAATTGATATTTCTCACATTTTGGCAGCATGTTAAAGGAATTACTGTTGCTTGGTCAATAGGATAAATTTTATGTTTCTAGCAGTAGTACTTTGTCGTAACCAGATGTTAGAGTCAAGCAATCCCCATAACAATAACAAGATATGTCTAATGTCACCACACCCCTTTACCACAGCAGCCAATGGACAGGGAGTCTTGAAAACATTTTTAGCAGGGGTAGCATCGTAGTTCCTACAAGAATGGTCCAATAATTTTGTTATGTTATTGGAATCTACATGAAGGGAGATGCTTGGTGTTTGGGTAGAATTGATTGGAAATTATCAATGGCAAATAGTTAAAACTCCATAGACAAAGAAGTGTGATGAGCAATCTGCTGGACTTGAAACCAATCAGTCTCACCATTGCCATAGCATGGTCAATTAAATTACTCAAACTGCATGGTCTAATTTGCCATTTAGTTACTGAATAGGACCTATAATATCAAAAGAATTTCTGAACAACAAAATGCAATCATCATTTCAAAGTTTAGTCTTGTCATTTCCAGGTACCAAGATTGATAAAGTTCTCAACTTCTATGTACTAAGAAAAAGCAAATATCCAACAAAGCTATGGCTGAAAACTAGAAAGGTCATCAGTGAACAAGCAAGGAGTAACAGGCTTTGACCACTGAGGGTACCAATTACTCTATCCTAAACTGGTATATTCTTTATTTCAATTAAAATAATGGCTCTATACATGTATATGTGAAGATAGATTTCAAGAAAACAACTGGATCTTACCACCAAATCATCTCCATTGTTCTTTGCTTTAACAAGAGTGGAGCATACTATATCCGGATTCCCGTATTGAAACTGAGAAAGTACAATGCAGATGTCATTATAAAAAAAAAACAACCACCACCAAGCCCCAATCCAAACTAGTTGGGATTGGCACAAAGTAGATGTTATTAATATGGAAATTAGTATGAGTCAGCAAAACTAAAAAGGAAATCACACACACTGCTATAACAGCTGCATCTGCCAGAAAATACAGGAAGTCACCATCAATCTCCAGCTGCAAATACAGGTAAAATGTGAACATTCAAAATGATAAATGTAAACAGAGCCTCATAAATTATGTAGTTCATCTCATTGTTCCAGATTTTCACATAATGAATTATTATATGGATAGATACAATAAACCTCAGCTGCATCAAACAATGTCTTCACTGCTTGTTTATTTGACGCAAGCCTTTCTTCGACAAGTTGAGTAGTTTCTTGCAGTGTAGCTTTACATTCAGCACCAGCTGACTCACCAATCTAAATAAAATTGACAGGGACAAGAAAGGTCTTTTATCAAAGATCTCACCAGGACAAAATTCTCAAAATGAGGAAACATATCCAAACAGAAAGAATTAAAACTCAATGATAATGCTTGAGATACTTAATTTATTACCAAGATTGTTTTACTAAAAGATATGGCAGTGCATGATTGGTGATTCATTAGTTAATACATTTTATAATTATCATTGCATCAATAAATTTGATAAGATTCACATCCCATGATTTGAAAACCTTTCCTTGTAACAGATTCCACATCACTTAGTATAAAAGGTTTTGTAAAAAATTTAAATACCCCTAGCATTATCCAAAACTCCACACACTGCAGAGAATCAAACTAAAAGCACAAGCATGGATTAGGACATGTTTACAGGATTACAATCAACATTGCGTTTACCTGCTGATCAAATTCGGTGAAGTTGTGAATAGCAAGAACAACTGCAGAACTTGCAAGACTCCCGCATGTTAAATGTGGAAACTTAAGACGAAACCATGCACTGAGTGCTCCAGCATATGAACCGCCAAAAACAAACCAAGGATTTTCAACACTTGTTCTATTGAGCTTCAGGTTTAATGATTCCTGCATATGAATAGTACTATCACTGTGCACCTCAAAGAATCAGAAAATAATAATACCAACTTCAAACTTCAACGCATATGAAGAGCCATTATGACAACTACTGGGACAGATTTAACCTACAAATACAGGAAAGTGTTTCCCTGTTATATACAAGGAAATTTCCATCAGAAAGAAATAGCATTATTTCTCTACATTTCAGGCTTTTGCTTCGACATACTTCCAAACAACTTCATATAGACATGACAATACCAGATTCATGTATCCAGACACATGCATATTTATATTTTTTTTACATGTGGGTTTGTCTGCATGCTTGCTATTGTGTATTGTTAAAAAGCGAATTTGAAAGATAACTTAAGGCTATCAATATCTAGAACAGAATGCAGCATTGCATATTACATTTTGATCACAGTGTAAGGAAAACACAGGACTAGATAAATTCCACAACTACGACTCTGTACTTTTTCTTAGCATTGGATTGACAGTTATCAAAGGAAAATGAGGGATCTCAAACGGTTGAACTCAATACAGGTTTCATTCACCAATAACTAAAATTTGATGTGAAGAAAATGTTGAGGACATTGCTCGACAACTTGCCTGATAATACTGACGGAAAACAGCCAAGTCGAATAGCGCCTGTTTAGACGAAAGAAATCTCAAATTCTCTGTTGTTGTTGATTTAAAAGGCAAACTTCTCCCATAGTAACGATGCTCAAGTGCAACCACAGCTGCTCCAAACTTCTTTGCCAAAACCTATACAAGGTAACAAGGTCTAGTTTAAGTTTTCATGACTTAGTATACCAAGAACACTACAAGTTGAGTTTTCAAACCAAATCTTATCATGGTGAGAACATCGACAAACACCCATAATTTTTTCTTCATTTATTTTGCAATGAACTTTAAAAATTGCCTATAAACACAATCAAACACTAACAACCAAAACATCCTTTAATGCTACTTAAGAACTACTATAAACTTACACTGATGTAGTCATTGACTATCCCGTTACAAGAAGACTCCCCACAAATTTCCAAAAATATGGGACCATCAGAAATCCTGAAGTAGTCAAGAAACTCGTAGTATCTTTGCGGAAACTTATGATGGTCCTGCAAATACCAAACCAAACCTAACACTCAATGCCAATCCTTCAAAACCCATTTCATATTCTTCAAAACCACACAGAATTTTATCCAAAACTTCAACTTTAATTGAACAAAATCATCAATCACACACTAACATCACTTCAACTAATTCTTACAATTCCACACCATGAATCATTTAATCACGTATTAACATCACTAGACTATTAATTAGTTTACACATTCATCAATTATAAGAACCCAATTATCACATTTTCTCAAGTAAACTTAGATTATGAAAATATGGCAGCAGCGATCAAACTTGAAATATTCAATAAAGAAAGGAACTTTTTAACAATAAACAAGAAGCCCAGTTTCTATTTCAGCCGAAACACCAAAATCAAAAGAAAACCAGAGAGAGAGGAAATACGAATGGAGAAAAGTGATCAAGGGTCTGATTGAACCAGAGTTCTTGAGTGGTCAAGTAATTCTTGCTGTTGCTGCTTTCAGACAAGCTGTGAAGCTGCGTTCTAAGAGCGAGAGAGGCATAAGGTGCTGTTGACAAGAGCAGCAAAGAAATAAACACTAGCTTCATCGTCGTCATTGCTTCCTGTTGTTGGTGTTGTTTCTTTGAAACATGGAGAATATTTAAGGCTTGGTTTGTAGTCGTTGATGATCATCAAGACCGGTGGTGTTTGTCATTGGTTTCTAATTATATAGATTTTTTTTTTAGTTTTAAATTAAACTTTTTTATATATATTTTTATATGTTTTAAAAAACTTTATTATAAATAATTTTTTTAAAAATAAAAATTATATATTATTTTAATATATTTCTAAATAAAAAATATTTAAAAAAACAACATTTATTCCACTCTAAACATGCACTTTATATTCTATTTTATTTATTAGAAATCATATCGATTAACTTATGAATTTAATAAGTCAAAATAAATTAATAAATCTTCAAGGACAACCCAAAATAATATTGTTAGAAAAGTGAAACAAGATCTTTTTGAATAAAAAAACTAAAATAATATTATTATAAACAAAAATAATAAAGCAAAAATACTTAGAGTTGATTAGCTAAATTTTATCTAGATTTAATCAAGTTAAATTTTATTTAGATTTGATCAGGTTAATTAAATTATTAATATTTGATTTTTCAATCCAAACTTGATTGAATCATTTTTTAAATTGATTTAAAATCAAACATAATCTAAGTCAGATAAAAAATAATTTGATTGATTTTTCTATTATTAATCATAGTTATGAAATTAGCTTAAAAAAACAAGATTTTGTGTTGGATGACCTCGGGTCAAATCAATTTTTATTTTTTAAAAAATAACAACATTGTTTTGATAATTTTTTTTTAAATGCCAATGGGTTTTACCCAAGTTATTACCTTAGGTCTTAGATTAATAGGATCCGCCTGGGTTAGGTTGATCCATGACAGGAGCCGGGTTTTATAATCAGGCTATTAACATTAGACTTGCTTTATTAACTTTAGACCTATAATCAGGCTATTAACATTAGACTTGCTTTATTAACTTTAGACCTATAATCAGGCTATTAACATTAGACTTGCTTTATTAACTTTAGACCTGCTTTAATTATGTTAATGGTAGCTTTTTGTATATTAAATGGGCTGTAGAAAGAAAATGGTTTTTCCATGATTAATGAATTCTTTTCATTAAAACCATGATTAATAAACTGGTTATTGTTCTTCAACACATACACAGAAGACAGGAGGTGTCCAAGTTGCGTTCACAGAAAAATGGGAAATGCCACTGGGTCTTGAAATCCAGCGAGCTTAGATCCATGGCCCATGCATGCAAATATAACGATTCTATCGACTTGCGTTGGAAACGTTGTGATATGGATCAGAAGTCTGCTTTCAAAAACAACGTGTCGCCATCCGAAATCAAGACAAAGAACAGCTGGAAACTTGCTCTTGCAGTAATCTGAAATAGTATACCGAATTCTCTAGACTTCAAAGAAATTTCTTACAATGCCACTTCTGCGAATATCAGACACTTGGAAATAAGAGATGCATGGGAAGAAAAATATCTCGAACACAACCACAAAGCAACCAATTGCACTTGATTCTATACCTTTTCTTTGCAATTGAAGATGTGGATACTGTCCACTGCTAGTCTAAACAACTAAGCTACATTATTGGTAAAAACACATTCCCCAAGCCTTAGAAGCACATCATCCATGTCGAAAGAAAAACAGGGGAGAAGAACATGAAATATTGACACATGACATGCTAACTACTACGTAAGAGAAGCATAGAAGAAACCCTGCTCCTGTCCAGCTATCTGAGGGCATAGGAACCGTGCTTTCAGCTTTGCGATCACTCCATTAACATAATAATGTCACAGTTCCTGTAGAGAGGTTAAGAAAACTCAGGTAGAAGTCTTGTGTTGTTGTTGGAATGCTAAGAAGCTGATTGTGATAATTTCGTGAGCAATACTTAACAACCATTCCATTCGATGGAAAATGTGCTCTTATCCCTAATATATCATATAGAGTACAGGATGAAATTCAGGCACAGGGATGAGAAGATACAGTAACCTGATTATTAGAAGCTTGTTCGTGATCAGTTCGTTGAGGCTTCATATTCAAATCAATCATCTTTTTATCCACTTTGTCATGTCCATCAGAATTAGAGAGTGACATTGGAGCTGGAGAAACCTGGCGATTCGGTCGCTTCTCTTCTGCTGTTGCCTTTAGTGGCTGATTCTGTCCTTTCCTTGTCTCCCCTGGATGCATAGGTTGCGAATGTAGGTCATCAGGCTGAGGTTTATCCCCTGGAAACTATTGAGCAACCAAAAAAGTTCAAATTTTAGAGGAATTTCACATAGCAGGAAGAGAATTGTTGGAATTTTCCACAGGTACCAATAACAAACCTCAACTCTTTGTCTCAACAAAAGATATCTCCCATGTGTCCTTTTACCTCCAACATGAACAGTCATATCACATTGCAAGCAAAGGGAACTTCCATCTGTCTCACAATAAAAGAAAGCTGCATGTATGCATGTTTGGAAGCAGAGAACATAAGCACAAAGTTCAAAACCTCTCCAAAATACCAAATTAGTGAGTGATTCAGCCTACAAGAAGAGGAGAATAAATGAAAAAGAACCTGCTTACCAGGTGCATTTTCACATATGTCACAGCGTGGAACGTCACTGGGATTTGCCAGACCCACTCGCACATGCCTGCTAGCAAGTTTGTTGCACATATGAACCTGCCAATCCAATTAACAGATTAAAGCTTCAATAGTAGATGTTCACCAACAATCTTGACCAATCTCAAATTCCAAAAGCCTCTATATGAGTTGGGGAAGTAACACTGTCAAGTTCAAATTTCAACTCTAGGGGAAGCTTTATACACTTTCTTAGCTAACTTAGTAACAACAGTGTCAGGATCAAAAAATTCCTATCTGTAGGCACTTACAATCACAAGGCATAAATCACACTTCTTGAAATCCTATCTTTTCACACTTCTTTTAATGGTCTTAAGTGAAATTGAAGCTCTCAATACCAAAAGCAAGACAAAAAATAATCAATTGACCCAACAAATAGAACACCCCCAAAACCTACAACGAGTCTAGAAAGATAAATGACTTTCGTGTTTCAATATCAAGATTAAAACCATTGCAGTCACAATAAAGAAGAGTTAAAAAGCAAGTCAAGCATGTATACCTTCTCATCGCAGGCAAGGCAAAGTGCAGCCTCATCAGCAGCACAGAAGACAATAGCAGCAGCACTCTCACAGGCGTCGCAAAGGGTACGCATAATTTTCTCTCACTCTCATTTCTCCAAAATCAAGCAACAAGAAAAAGGATTCAAGTACAGTTTCCTTTAATAAAGATATCAAACATCGCAACAAGACACAGCTTCACTAAATCTACGTGCAAAATGATGGAATATTTGATTTTTATGTTGTCTATCAAACGTTAATGTTTTAGTTGCTGGTTGTTATAGAAAGAGAGGGACATAAACTGGGGATTAAGAGGGGCCTGAGGAGTTCTAACAAGAGATGATACATGTGGTTTTAATAAGTGCACACCTAAAGAAATTGAGGGTTTTCTCTTTTTTCCTAGTTTATGTTTTGTCGAACTTTGTTTCAGTCTCTGTGGCCACAAACTTCACAGGCAGTGGGGTATTTTTTTGAGGATGATAGTGCCTCTGTGTTTATTCTTGCCCACCAGTTTGATATCCAACATGGGGTCCATCTCTTTAAGTAGTTTTTGTTTTTCTTTGAAACCTAGCCGTTCATAAGGCAACGACATCTCCTATCAAAATCTTGTACCTAATAGGTTCTGTAGATTCCGTCGTTCGTTAGGTGTTTCTAGATTTTCAGTAGCCTAAAAATTAAAAGTTTAGGGATGTGATGAAGTCAAGGAAGAACTTCAATGGATTTCCTAGGCTTTGACGGTGAACATTGGACTGGGGTGATCTGGAGTTACGTGCAAACTTTAATGGATTTTTTATATATATATTTTCAATATTAACATTTTAAAATCATTAAAAAACATCTAAAAAAATATTAATTTAATATAGGAGCTCTGTCTAGCTCTACAAACAGAATCCAATACAGAACAGATTGCAGGAATTTTCATTGAAAAAACTTTTGATTACAACATATATATGCACTTCCAAACGCAAAAGCCACATCTTGGCTCGGTTTTTTCACAGACAGATTACATCTTGTTCAATCTCACAGTTTTAATTATTACACATTAAGTACCAAATAACCAAAATACTCTCATCATCACCCAAGACACTAGACCCTTTAACATTCAGGACCTACAATAAAATACATTTGCAACAGAAGAATAATATTTTTGAACAGACAAAAACCAGTTGAACTTGTGATCAGTGATCACTCCTTTTGCAACTCAAAATGAGATGTTCATCATATCCATGCTCAAGCTCTCCATCATCACATTCTCCATGAATCCACAGTTACTTGGTGTTGCTTTCTTGAAACTTCCCGTTCTTGGCTTGAATGGGCAGGATGACAGAGGAAGGATTGGGATGTTGTCACAGTTGCAGATTTCAACCATGTACCCATCTGGGTCATGAAAGAACACCTGATCCACCTTGATCCCATCTTCTTCCACCACTGCTGTCACATACCTCATTCCCATTTCTTGCAGCTTCCTCTTAACAAGGCCAACATCAGTACACTATTGAAAACAAAACACCATCATTAGTACCACCACCATTATGATTGCACAATTTGTGTTCTTAAGTTTTGAATTCACGAATCTTACTTGGAAGGACATATGATTATCCTTGGGATTAATCGGACGCGGTTCGACGATGGTGTCAAACTCATCAATTGATGGGTTCTCAATCAAATGTATGCCGATGCCATAATTGTACAACCTGCATTGAGTCAGACAAGCCAGTCAGTTCTTTTTAAACGAAGTTGTGAAGGTATATTTAATGCCTAAAAATGTAGAGTGAGTAAATAAACTAACCAAGCTCCGTTGAAATTGAAAGAAGAGGGGCGTTTGATGTGAACAAAGCCCAAAACATGCTCATAAAACCTTGCTGAAGCCCACACTGATCTGCACAACAATGATACATGATTCAGTGAGAGGAGGGGAAGTGCCTCATGGCTGCTTGCTTCCTCAATCTCAATTGTCATCTCTGCCTTTGTTTTTTATTGCTCTTAACTTGCTCACTCAAGCTTCGTTACTCTCTTTGTATGCATGAACACATAACCAGCAAAGCTCCTTTTATAAAGCAACATTGTGGAGATATCTATTTACTTTGAATTCAGAATTACGCTGGATTGTTCTGTCCTTGATGGGGGAGGAACTTTCCTGGCAGATTCTCCCCAATCAACATTCAGACCAGCACCATGCTGTGATCATCTAGCCACCATGACAACTAAATATGGCGTAAACTGTAATCCATATTAGTTACTCAATTAAACAAAATGGAAACACCTTGGAGGTTGCTCAACTTAACATGTATGCTAGCGAATTTGAGCCAACGCCATTCACTGTCATTGCTTATGCAAATATGATTTATGTGCTCTCGTTGGCCGCAGTACCAAACGGACTAAATCCCTCAACTTGGAATTCGATTATACCAATATCTCATGTCGGTTATTAGTATTTTATTTCCTTTAAACAAAATTATTCAACTGGTATGCTATTTGCTGGCTAATTGTCATTCAGAACTCAACTTGGATTTCCTACAACAAAATTCATGCCAGTTACATGCTAGATATTTTGGGATTACTATCCTCCAACAGAAGTGATTATTGAAAGCAATGGCCAAGCTCTTTATGTATACTGGGTCAGTTCGTTTCAAATCATAGGGTATCTTATTGGCTTCGGAGCAGCAGGGATTGAAATTGATACCTCAATGAATATGGGGACCAATTACAATACCGTATGATGCCTTTTTTTTTTTTTTTCTGATCAGTGATAACCAATATACCATCCATTTTTGTGAGGTGACTATGGCTTTTACTCTGCTGTTTAAAGGGTGAAAATTTGAATAAGGCTTTAAACAAGGCGATCCCTCGTTCAGGACTCTCATTTTTGGAAGCTGGAATATTAACTTTGGCTTACATGATGTTCTTTACGCAAGGTGAGCAAGAGATAGGTAAAAAGAGAGTGGCAAATGGTATGGTAATCAAGAGCCAAATGTGCTCTTGAGGAGCTTCTTTCTCCATGAAGCGATGACTTGAGGATGGAACAATGCTTTAGCCCTTCAAACCTTGTCGGGACCGAAACTACTAGCTTCCAAAAACTTGAAATTTCTTTGATGTTTCCTCTCACCAAATTACCTTGTCATTTTAACATTCGGTGCAAAAAATCCATCACGCAACTGGAAAGGGCGGTGACATTGGAGGCTAGTAGCTATACTCCACAAACATTTGGCATGATTTCCTCATTCAAATGGAGGCTAGCTCCTTATAGCAGACGATTTCAGTGTTACTGAATGGTTGATATAGTGAACTAGCAAAATATCTTGGAGATTTTTTGGTTGGGTGAGCTATATTTCTGCCCTTTGTAGATTTACTAATGTTCTACTTTTACCCTCATGGATTAAAATCTCTCAATCTTACCCCACTAATTCCAATTCAGAAGCAACATAATTGGAGGAAGGTTCTTCGTTTAAGCCCAACTATTTGCTTCATAGACAGAGCCAGCCAACTTGGCCTTACCACCACAATCCATAAATTGGGAATGTCACACACCAGTAAAGCTTTCTCAAAATCACAATCCTAACAAAGTTCTGCAGATAGAATTAATCATATCCAAAGAAACACAAGGATCTGAGCCCATTATTGAACGCTGCTTTAAGTAATACCAGAACAAGTAGTTTTAAGAGCATGGATCCAGCTAAACTAAATAAAAAATGGAATAAGAGACAGCACATGATCAGTTAGTACACTGGAAAGTCCATTGACAAAGAACTGTAGCCAGAGCAAACTAAGCTACCTTCCAATGCTGACGCTTTCACTGCAAGTTCACATCTCCAAGCTTGGACAGGGAACAGATTTGTTTTCAAATAACCAGATCAGATTACAAAGCTCTTGTGGTACTTAAAATGTTTTGAATAACATGTAACAGAAACTCAAAATAGTGAATAACAGGATCTCATATTGGCTAGGAATAGAGAGCTTGGAAATAAAACCAATTTAAACATAACAATTAGCTTGCATAACACCAAAAGAAGAAGAAGAAAGGGTCAGAGCAGTCCTGCTGATAAAGCCATCAAGATATTTCGAATAATCATCTGCTTCTGGAAGAAATCGAAGAAATTCTTGGGAATCCTACAAGATCCATTCGTTTTTTTTTCTCTGACAGATGGTCAGAACTTCATCCATGTTCGAATCCTACTGAGAGAAATTTTGATGCTTCCCTGACTTGCAAATTGAATTCAAGCAAACAAAATAGGATGCAGAATTCAACATAACGCCAAAGATGGTTCTTGAGAAAGAGCTGGCTCCGTTAATACTTAATCAACAAAGAAGAACGAAAACAACATGATCACTATCTTTGCTAATTGCTCTTCAAGATCTTACTCACGAGAACAGAATTATAGATTAACACATACCTTTATGACAGAATGGTTAGGAGAAAATCATTAAACTGAAATGGCATAACATAATACAAGTTTTTCTACCATAGATAAATACCCTCTTGACAAACATAATACATCATTGACAGCACTGAGATTTTCAGCCAAAGTACCATGCAATATAAGCAACTCGATTTCCACCCTAGCATATATAGAAGCGAGATCTTGTAGTTCACGTTCCCAAATTCTGCCTCTTGAAAATTGACCCCCACATCCGAATCTAATCATTCCAAGCCAAATAAACAGTGGGACTAACCCACTGGTTGACGACCAAGGTTGAAGATTCTGTACCTCACATTTTCAGCGCAGAAGGAGAAGGCTGCGGTGTTTGAGTGACTGTCACAGGTACCTAAGTTGTCGTAGTCCAACTTGAATGTGCACAGGCGAGAAAAATACCTGAAGTTTGAGTTTTCACGAAGTGCTCAACGTCGCGCGAAGGTGAAAATCAGGCGAAATGTGTTGCTTTTCTCATCCAAAAGAGACGTGTATGAAATGGTGAAGTCATCATCAAGAGGCAATCCACGCATAGCCTCATCCAATCCATGGACAATACATTTTAAGTCTTCTATGGACCATTCTATCTTGGAATTGAGATCGAACAAACAAACGGCAAGACCCTCGATAAAAGGATGAACATCAATACACTCGCCATCCAGCAAGGGACTAGCTACGTTGTGGGAACCAAGGTCAATACGAACAATTTTGAAAAATGCAATCATGCTCTGTTTGAATTCTGGTACTTTTTCCACATCTTTTTCAGCCTGATTTTGTGGAAGTCACCAGTGTCAGTCCAGTCACAAAACCAGTCCAAGATTGCAATCATGGAAAGCCCAATTAATTCGTGAAGTGTTCAGGACTTCATCACGATCCATAGATAGTCTGAGCATAATGCCGGTGT
>Ga0325414_1004102_pt1 | contig 15235 bp, 8 predicted proteins | sample PopdelMetagenome_8_FD_206183 | JGI IMG/M metagenome (GOLD analysis project Ga0325414, IMG submission 206183) | Populus deltoides microbial communities from Bellville, Georgia, United States - Leaf-PdKOR-R3 | ecosystem: Host-associated > Plants > Phyllosphere > Phylloplane/Leaf | place: USA...
AAAAAAATTCTTTTTACCTATTTGAATCTTTCTCAATATCATCTCGCATTGAAGATTCTCTAATGATAGTCATAAAGTAAGACAAGGAAAGGAACCCACCATGCAGCACTCACCATTATATCTTTTCAATAATGAACAGCTTTTCTTCACCGAGAAAGTTACTGCTGAAACAACTCTACATACATAGCTTCTGCCCACGCTCTTGTCTAAATTAGAACATTGATTGTGATGGTGAAAACTTTAAAGGCGGGCTGTCTTATGGCATCAACCATGGTCCCTTTCCCCTGATATATGGCTTTCCCTGACACATCCAGAACGCTGCTTTGTGTCTGCAGCATGTTTTACTGACTTGGAGATGGGTAGTTGGGACAAGTGTTCAAAGATGACGACGACGACAATGGTGAAAGTCAGCAATGTGGTGTCCTCTGGAATGCAACTCTTTTATCATGGTTCAAGAGGGAGATGCCATTTCTTTGGCCATGACTTGGCAATATGGAAAAATATTTTTCTGATTTTTCGTGTTTGTTTTAAGAAAATATTTTATAGAAAAACTATTTAATGAAAAATATTTTATAATTAATTTTCAAACTTAATTCATTTACTAGAAAATATTTTCAATTCATGAAATTTCATAAAATATTTTATGAATAATAATCTTCTTGCAATATCATTCATCTAATTATTTCAACCACTGTCAATATCTCACAACTAACATCATTTCACCACCATCTCACCACCAAATCCTTTTTTTTTTATAATCACTATCTTCATCTCATCACCACCACTACCATCTCCTCCATAATCACCATCATCATCTCATAACCACCTCCTCTACCAACTATTATTATCTCATCATCATCATCATCTCACAACTACCTTTTTCTTCACAACATTATTTTACCATCACCTTCTTTTCCACCACAATCACCTTTAAAAAATAGTTTACATGTAAAATAAATTATAAAAAAATATTTTTTAAATCAAATATTGTAAAATAATTTTTTAAAAAAGACATTTAACATTTAAAATATCCAACACAAAAAAAAATTACTCTTGGTATTCATGATTTTGTTGAGATCAAAAGGAAAACAGTATCCCTTGCCCAATGCCATATCATTGGACAAGCGGATCATAACAGACAAAGGGTAGAACAAATTCCAACCAATGTAACAAAACTTGTAATCATGATATAAAACTAAAGAAACTATGTGGGATTATATTTAAATTTTGTAGTTAGTAATACGATAATTACTGAAAGCTTATATAGTTATTAATTTCAGAGCTCGTAAAATTAATTGAGATGAATGCAAGTTAACTCAAATATTTTTATTAATAAATAAATAAAAAAAACCTCACTCATAACAAAAAAAGCCAAAAGAGTTTAGATATTTGGTCACCTTCCCTCGTATTAAAGTAATTAGGCTAATGCTTAGCCGGCAGGAACCCAGTGCACGCATGCATGAATTTGATATTTTGTAAAAGCAATTACTGTTTAAGAAATAATTTTGGGAACTAACCTTTTGATAAAAATAGAATTATTGTTAGGGGAAATGTATACTTTGCACAAATATATGCATGGTAATTGTAAAAAGCATTGGCATGTCCTTCCTAATCAAATGGTTTCAATCATCATAAACAAGCCTCAAATCATAGTTTTGAAATCTGATCTAGTGGATCGATCCGAAACTAGAACCAGCCTGGATTAAAAAAAATAGAAAAAATTTATAACTTAGTGTGACCTGACTGACCCGACAAAATCTAGTTATAACTTGTTAACTTTTATTTTTTTATTAAAACAATGTCGTTTTGATTTTTTTTAAATAGAAATTGACCTAGACAACCCGGTTAAAACTCAGAACCCGGGCTTTGAACCGGGTCGGCTACCAGACCGGGTTTAAAAACTATACCTGAAACTACTAGAAGGACAACATGAATTCCATCACTCTCTAGTAGAGATGTGAAAAAATTCATTTGACTATATAATCTATTGAATTTGCCTTACATTATTATTTTGAAATTATACTATAAAACAAGATTCCCATCAATGCTTTAATTTAAAAAGAAATAACTTGACTAATACTCGATCACATCATTTCGATACACTAAACTCTAAAACTGTTCAGAATATCCTCTAATTGTTAGGATAAAGAAAAAGAAAAAGAAAAAGAAAAAAGAGTACGATATTGACTGTCAGACTACCTGTGTATGATTTCCTTTGGATAAATTACCATCCACATGTCAGAATCCCAAAAGAATTTGGAGCAGTCAGTTTCTTAGGCAAACCAACACGCTCACATTAACATTCCCTTAAAAATTAAAGACTTGGAGTCAATGCCTTACGTTAGTGCATTACATAACATAGTAGAAGTAGAAGTAGAAGTACATAAAAACAGAGAGAGAGAGAGAGAGTTGCATCGTAGTTAGTGGATTCATTCAAGATTACTTTTTTTTTTACTACTTTCTTTTCATGGATTCAAGATCTAGAGGATTAATCCATTGAAACTTCTTTGAAGACTTCTTCGCAGTCAATTCAAGAAACTAGAAAAATGGGTTTTGAGGAGTTTGAGCTTTTGAGTTTTTTGAAAAACCCATAAAAAATATGAAAGGAAAAGATTGGTTTTTGGGTTTCTAAATGATTATCAAAGAATTGGGTTCTTAGCTCAAATGGGGGAGGGTGTAAGTGTTAATGCGGCAGCAATGCACACAGCTATGAACGCTGTGCAAGCACTTGGGAGAGGATTTGATGTGAACTATGATACAAGGTTGTTGTATTGTAAAGGAGTTACTGGGTCTAAAGTGGTGGAGATTGATCAGGAACATGCTAGAGATCTTTTGTTGTGTGGTGGGTTTGTAGTGCCTAATGTTTCTAGGGACATAAAAAACTCTTTGGTCCCAATTGGACGCCAGAGTTCAGGTGTTCGCACTTTTCACGAGGTTGGTTTTTTTATTTTTTTTCTGGTTTTGATTTTGAAGTTCTGTTCTTTTCTTGTGTTGTAAGCATCCATGTTTAGTATTGGAGGCTTTGAGTATTAGGCTATAGTGGTATTGAATATAGCTTGAATTGAACTTGATCAATTTAGTTGCTTTTGCCACCAGTACCAAGTGGATGGAAAGTTTAACTTGTCTCTTGGATCATTTCTGCAGTTTATTGGCACTTGGTTATTTCATGTGTCTAAAGCCTAGTTATTTGATATTTCCTTGGATTTTTTCTTATAGTGTTAATTGATGGTCCTTAGAGCATCAGTCAAGACCTTGTGTTAGAGCTTTAGGGTTGTATCTTGACAGAGGGCTATAACCATCTTTGAGTGCTCAAGTTTCTGCAGTGAATGATGTCTGGAGTTACAAAATGCAAACTGAAAATTAAGACATCAGCTCTATTGGTTGATTAGTAGTGAGTGGTTACGCTTGATTGTCTAGAGTTTGATGAGGTTTTTTGTTTTTAATCTTAAAAATGATTGAGATAAAATAACGCTCGCCAGACTTCTGTGGTGCTAAGAATTGACTGCTAAACGAATTGTGTTGATATTCCCTACTTCAAATACTGATACAAGCTGTTTTAAATGAGCGAAATCATTGTAGTTGTTCTAATGTTCTTCTCATGACGAATAATGCAGATGGTGGAGTACTTTAATCAAAAGGCCAACCTATCAGGAGGTCTTCCTCTTGGCTGCTTCAATTCTGCTTTTAGTTTTACTGGTTCAAAGCACATCGATGCTGCAGTTTCAAAGACCCTTTCTATGGATGAATATTATATCCCACTTGCCATGGTCCAACTTATGAGATCCCCCTTAGTGTTGCATGAAAATGTTAAAAGGGCTGTTCCAACCTGTTGGGATCCTCCATCCTTGGCGAGGTATGAGTTTTAATTCTCTGAAGTCTGAAGGAATATTTTTGCATCACAGCCTTAGTTGTCTAACAATTGCATCCTTCTTTTCCAGCTTCATTGAAAATTTTGGGACACACGTTATTACTTCTGTAACTATTGGTGGTAAGGATGTGATATATGTTAAACAACACCAGTCATCGCCTTTGTCAACCCTGGAGATTAAACACTATGTACAGGATATTGGAAATCAGAGGTTTTCTGACATGGAGGGTCATACGAGTTCAGGTCCTATGAAACTCAAGGATAAGGCTAGTCCCAGGATATTCTCTTATTTCTTTGTCTACCTTCCTTAACATTTCCTTACTTGGTCACCTGTAACTTAAAACAGATTATTCTTGATTTTGCAGGGTGGTGATTCTGGCATATTTAACAGCCAAGGAATATACCCTCAGCCAACTAGTGCGCCATATCTTACTGGCAAAGAAGTATAGAAATCATTCATTTTCTTTGCTTCTTAGCTATAATCACTCGTTCACCTCGCCGAGATTATGATGTCAAATGTTCTATTTGTTGAACTGTTTTACGATGCCTTTTGTTGTCATTTTAATGCATATAATATTTTTTATAGGAAGATGCTTGATGGAAAGTAGTATTCCATCCAAACATAATTTTCCCGAACATGTTAACCATAATGCTTCAATTGAGCATACGAGGCTTTACTCCATATATTTGTCTTGTAGTTCCCATTCGAGTTCCTTATTTGAATTCTCTGTGTAGTACTCCAAATTAACCTATGCTTTCCTTTAAAAAGGTTTGCTTCCAGATGTCCTGAATTTTCCACATTTGTTCTATGTTTGGATTTTGTAATCCATTTGCTATTGCAATGATGTTTTCCAGGATGCAACTGTTGGATTTGGAATGAATTAACAAATGGTTTCTGGCTTTTTTTGTCTAGAAGGTTTACTTGCAATTGCTGTCATGATTTTTCAGGACAAAAGATCGCTCTTTTGCAGTATTCTATCTCATTTTATTGCATTTGAGAAGTTGTCTCTGTTTGCCAACTCTGTATTTGCATGAATACAGTCTGAATACTTTTGTCAAGAAATCTTCCCTGCGCTGTTAATCATTATTTATTCCTGAGGTTCAAAACCTTGCTTTGATGGATCAATTTGAAGCCTTAAACATTTTTTCGGTTATTCTTGTCTGTGCAGCATGTTACAGTCATTTTCTGCAGGAGGGGAGGAGATGATTTGGAACAAAATCATATTCAATGGGCAAGAACTGTACAGTCATCTCCTGATGTCATTGAGATGAGTTTTGTTCCTATCACAGATCTCCTTGTTGGGGCACCTGGAAAGGAGCATCTGTGTCGTGCTATTGCTCTATATCTTGAATGTAAGACAAGTAGACTGTTTAGTCAGAATCCTCTCCCTCTTATATGCTGTTTTTCTAGTAGGTAGTGCTACTCCTAACTGCCAGTCTTTTCTTTTTTTAACAATTATGCCCAGACAAACCTCAGATAGAAGAGCTCAGATATTTTCTGGAGTTCCAGATTCCTCGAATTTGGGCTCCAGTACAGGACAATTTTCCTGGCCACCAAAGAAAGGAACCTGTTTGCCCATCTTTGCAGTTCAGCATGATGGGGCAAAAGCTTTATGTCAGTCAGGAGCAGGTATAAATTCTTTTGTTGCCTTTCTATGCATTTTTGTCCCGAGTGAAAGATGGCTCGATTATTTACATTATTTTGAGGAACAGCATTAAAGAGTTTACTATGTACTGTTGTATTTCGTAAAATATATGTAGCAACTGAAATTTGTCAATAGTGTTCTACCACCAAACAATTTATTACTGTTAGTTGGATGATCTGTAGAGGGGTCATGATTCTTCGGGTGTAACCATTGGTTGTCTAATTTAACCAAAAGACAATCCTACTAGCTAATGTAAAGGGTAAACCTTAACAAAACTTGGTTTTGATTTTGACTTAAACTTGGCTACAGATATCAGTAGGACGCAAGCCTGTCACAGGCTTGCGACTATGTCTGGAAGGAGCCAAGCAGAATCGCCTGTGTATCCATCTTCAACACTTGGCATCTCTTCCTAAAATCCTTTTGCCATACTGGGACACCCATTTCGCAATTGGTGCTCCCAAGTGGCAGGGACCTGAGGAGCAGGACAGCCGATGGTTTGAACCAGTGAAATGGATGAATTTCTCTCATGTGAGCACTGCTCCAGTTGAGAACCCTGAAACTTTTATTGGTGACCAATCCGGTGTCAATATTGTCACTGGGGCTCAGCTTGGAGTGTGGGATTTTGGTTCAAGAAATGTCTTGTACATGAAACTTTTGTATTCTAGGATACCGGGCTGCACAATACGAAGATCCTTGTGGGACCACATGCCCAATGACAAGTCAAAGAAATTCCCCGCTGTAAATAATACCAACTCTGGTGACACAAGTTCAGCTTCAAGAGGAAATGTTGCAGGGAACAAGTTGGCTAAGTTTGTTGATATGTCCGAGATGAGAAAAGGGCCTCAAGATCCCCCAGGACATTGGCTAGTTACAGGTGGAAAGCTTGGTGTAGAGAAAGGCAGAATAGCTTTGAGAGTGAAATACTCCTTGCTGAATTATTGAGCTTAGCATTATGGTTTATATGCTGATGTGCAATGCTGTACTATAGAGGCAGTGTTTTTGATGCAGAAGAACTCGTGGTCAACGTGTGTGTAAACTTTTGAAACATGATGATCTCGGTTGAATGGATGAGGATATGTAAGTAGATGTTATTTTAGGGTTTCTTCCAGTGTCGAAGGTCAAATCTGTATACTTGTATGCTGTGAATTTTGTAGAGAAGTTCTCTTTGATAAGGGATGTAGGAATTGCCTCTAAATGTGATTGTTCATATGCCTACAGCATAATAGAGCTCTGAATTATTTTGTTTTCTGATCTTTTTCTCTTCTGGAGTATTTTTTTCGCCCTTATCAAATGCAATTGCCCTCATCTCATGAGTGTGCAGAGTTGCACCTGAGATTCGCCATGACGCTTGCTGGTCTGTTTAGCCATGTTATGCTTACAAATTAAGCATTTACTTAGATGATTGTTCCTGTTAAGGTTAAATTAAAACTTTTGACTGTGTGTCTTTATATATATTATTGAGGAGGTTGCTCCGACGTGATATATGTGACTTTATGGGTTAAAGGTAATGAGATAACGGGTAAAAATATTGTTTAGATTTAAAATATTTTTTTTAATATTTAAATGGTGATATGTTAGATTCATATAGGTTAACTTGTCAAACCTTAGATTAGATTATATACTCGATTATATTTAATAAATTTAATTTTTAAAATTATTTTTTATTTAATTATATAATAAAAAAAATAGATGTTCATAATAAATAAACAAAATAAAATAAAAAATAAAAACTTGCTAACGTTTGAAAAAGATTTCTATAATCTAATATAAAAATAAAGGAAAAAATAAACAATATTTAATAAAATAATATCTAAAATATATTTTTAATTAATTTAAGAATTTATTAAAATAACATATCTAATATATTTTAAAATAATTAAATTAAATTTAAATTATTAAAAAAATAAAAAAAAATCAAATACATGTACCTTGATAGCCTAGCATGTCTGGGCTATCATAATAAGTCCAGGTGCAATGGCCTTCTAGCCTGGACTTCCAGTATGAGGTTTTTCTTTTTTTCTTTTCAAATTGAACGAATGACATGTGGTCTATCAATTGCTCTTTAGAAAAAGCAGATGACATGTTGTTTGAATGTCTAATTTCCAGTCATTAGTGAAGGGGCTAAAAAATTAAATTAGAGTTTTCTGGATTGAAAAAATAAATTTTTACATATTTTCACTTAAAAATACTCTTATGGACTCAATAAATAAATTCTTCAACATAAAAAACACTCTTCTAGCCTTAATAACAAATTCCTCAATACAAAGTCAAATGGAAAAAAAATTCTCTTTAGTATTTCTAGTAATATGAAAGTCTAAAAATCATAGTTTTGAAACTCGGCCTGATCCGGCAAGTCGATCTGGAACTGGAACTGGATCGGGTTGAAGAAAAAATAGAGAAGAAAAACCTGATGTGACCCGGCGACCCAGTTGACTTGGCAAGACCCGGTCAAAAACCCGGTTGCGACCCGTTGACTTTTTTTTTCCTACAACGTCGTTATTTTGATTTTTTTAAAAATAAATTGACCTGGACGACCCGGTGACCCGGTCAAAATCCGGGACCCGGACCTTGGACCGAGCCTGGTCTGAAAACTACGCTAAAAACACCATAATGATATTTTTTTGATCAAGATGAAAACTTTAATATCAAAACTAACTATTTTTGTCAACAAAATCTGACTAGTCAACATCTTTTTCTTTTCTCTATTATTTTTTGATAGCTCTCTTATTTTTCATGTTTAATAACTAAAAAATAAATAAAATAAAGTTTTAAACTAAAATATATAATTGTCAAACTAAAAAAAATAAAAGAAGAAATCGGAAGTAAAATATTTCAAAAAGGAATTGTCACCAAAATTTAAAAAAGGATTGCCGCTTTTAATTTTCCATCCTCAAACTTTTAATTTCTTCCCAACAACAAAATTGAATTATTTTTATGAACAAAATATTAATATAATATTGAGATATTTTTTTGAGACTATAATAACTTCATAAAAAATAAATTATCGAGTTTAATTTTTAATTATTATAATATTAAAAAATCAAATTAAAAAAATCAAATATTAAAAAAGAAACTAAAAAGAATACAAAATACTTGTGAGCTGTTAAGAATGAATTCACCGGTTCTTTTAGGTTTTTTTTTAATGAAATCAGTCGGAGGCATGCCATTTCCAGTCAGTTTTTACATGTTTTTTTCCAGAGAAAATATGCCTGCTTTATTATAAAAGCAGGCCCTTTGTCAAATTTCTAAAAAGTGGATAAAGAACTGCTGAACTTATAATTAAGCACAGCATCAGGATCAAATAGAATCTTATTGAAGTCTTTTGCCGGGGCTCTGTGTTTATACCTGAACTGCGGTTTAGATGATTAGTTTTGGCTGAGTGCCGATCACTTTGAGCCGTAAAGTGTAAACATCAAGGGTAAAAGTAATTAAAACTGGTCTTCTTATTCCATACCATGCCTTCTTTCCTTTTTCTTTTTCTTTTTTTTACAATTCTGGGAATTAATTAGTATACATACTGGCACTTGAAAGCCTGGTGCCTTTGGGTACCTCAGCATAACCGGCCACACATATAACTACATGTTTTTTCAGCTTGAAAAACAAGTCTTGGTGGGCATTTAACTTTACTAGAATTGGCCTCCTTCGAAAGTTTGTCCAAATTGCCAATTCGCAGGCACAATATTGTAGCTGGTAACAGTCCTGCCATCACTTGCTGTGACTCTGAAGGAGAGGCTTTGACCGTTGAGGTATGAGTTGCTCTGCCAATCTTGGCCCCAATTCCTTGACATGGTTTGCCACCCAGTTCTAGATCCCTTGACAGACACAGCATGAACATCCCCTGCACCAGCCACATTGGTTATCAAGACCAGGTTGAAGTAAGAATGACCATTAATGGTGAACCTTATGCCTCCTTTCTTCACACATGGGACCCTGTCAAGAAACCACAAACAAATTAAAATGATGTTGTTTCAAATTGTCAAACATTAAGGAACAATAATAGAACTTCTGAATGGACTAGACAAAGGCACGGTCATGGCTGATGCCATGACATTTTACTAATTAAGGATGTCTTGAAAATACCTTCTAAAGAGTACAGGAACAATCCCAGCTCGATATTGCGCGATTTTCAAGAAAGCTGGCTGCGCCAAATCAAAATGTTGTAGAGGGGGATTGCACCAACCACCATTGTCATTAGCCAAAGCATAATTAGGAGGACAAAAGTTGGTAGCTGTCACGGTAATGGTACTGGAATGGCACCATTTAGGATCATTGTTACAGCGTATCTGGAAGCATGCTCCACAGCTCAAGCCATTATTGAAAAGAGCAGTGCTTAGAGCTGCAGTGCTAGTTCCATACCCTTGGCTGTACAGGTTTCCATATCCACAAGCTCCCCCTGCAACCAGTACCACATGCATCTTATAGGAAACACAAGACCAAAGCATGAAGACTTATTGTATGGAAATAATTGCAATATACAAGTACATCTCCTGTGATTAATTGTTCGATCTCGATCATGCACGCTTGGAATAAGCATTCACGTGTTCACATGTGATACACATATAACCAAGATCATCTCATGTGGCCACACTCTAATGTGCTTAATTAGCTTACCCATTGTGCCAGACGCGTCACTGCCGCCGTAGAATGTGGCGTGACCAATCTGCCAGCCACCACGGTCTCCACAAGTGCCATGAAATAACAAGCTGAATACAAGAAATAACTGAAGGAATACAGAAAATTGCATTGCTTTAGTTGCCATTATATATGTTTTTGTGTTGTTACTGTGCACAAGAAACAAGTAAAGCTTGATTAGAGGAAGGACACAAAGGCTAGCTTGAGCGTGGTAGGACATGAGAAATGATGTTGGCGATTTATACAAGAGGGAAGTGAATTTGCTGAGGCAATTAGGAGTGGACTCTTGGGCTTTGTTTATTATTACAGCATGCAAGTTGGCGGTTGGACGTTAGAGCTATAATTAGAACCGACCTCACGGCTGGGGGCATTTAGCATGCACACATGCCTGGGGACATTTAGCAAGCTAGTAACTGGATCCAAAATAATTGTTTTAATTCAACTAGCATGCCAAAAAGGGTTTAAAGGAATCTTCTTCTTATTCGTTTTCTTCTTCTCGTATACTATATAATAAGATGGCGAAATTCGAAACTAAATAGTAAAAAACAACCGAAATAGATGCGATGAGATTTATTCAAAGATCTGTGAATGAAAGTAAACTGCAGGAAGTTTGATGGGATTATTTATAATTATTATTTTTTCCAAAATAATAATAACAATAACTGCAAAATTGTGAGCAGAGTCCATGAAATGGTTGGCTTTGATTTGTATCCAAAATCTTTGATATTCCTGACAATCATGGAAGAGGTGTTTAGGAGGGTCACGGGGACGGAGGCAATGACATTATGGCTTATCCAAGCGTATCTAATCTAGTCTAGAAGAAGAAAAGATGTAGTTGACATGTCAGCTGACTATTGGATGGTTGACCACACATGTGAGCAAAAGATTTGTTAGTTTAGCTAACATTAATATACTAATGGGTAGGCGTTGATACGCAGCCCCTCAAAGGCCTGTTTGGTAGTGTGGTTGCGGATGTTTTTCAAATAATTTTTTATGTTAAAATAAATATTAATGATTTTTTTTTATTTTTTAAAAATTATTTTTGACATCAGCACATCAAAACGATCCAAAACATACAAACCATGTTAAATTTTAGTAAAAAAAAATTTCAAAATATTTGGGAACGCAGCCGCAGTCGCGTTCCCAAACGTAGCCTAAATGACATCTAGTTTGTTTTGGTATTTTTAAATTGTTTTTAAAAAAATTAAAATTTTTATTATTTTTTTTAAATTTATATTTTTTTAGTGTTTTCGGATCATTTTAATGTGTTGATGTTAAAAATAATTTTTTAAAAATAAAAGCATTATTTTAATGTATTTTCAAGTGAAAAGCAATTTAAAAAGTAATTACTATCACACTTTCAAACACCCCTGAGTCACATGTCAAAGCTGAGGTGTATAAACTAGGTATTATGTGGCTAAAATATTTAGTCTTTATAAATTATAGCAGTGGCTTGCTAAATCGTATTGTAGACACAATTTTGATTACTTGAAATTAAACAAGTATATATATACAAATATATAATTTCATTATATATATACACACACATACATATAACCGGGTATAATCTCTATCTAAAATATTATTTCAAAAGAATAAGACAATTTTCAGATTCTTTCCTTGGATTTAATATATAGTGACCTGATTTATTTAAGAAAACAAGTCAAATTTTATGCTATGTAAGAACGTGAATTTAGACGTGTATTGCAAACAGTGGTGAAGCCAAGATTTTTTTAAATGAAGGGACAAATTACTAATAAATACTTAATATTATGTATTATGTAGACATTCATTATATAGAGAAATCAATTTGAAATATATGTACTAACTCATATCAAACAATATTAATTTATGAATACTTTTAAAATGAGAAAACTTACGTTATAATTGTTCTTTTCAAGTTTTTATATTTTAGAACAGTTTCATAATAACTTTATTACCAATCTCATTGAAAATATTTTTCTCAATATATACAATCAAACTATCATTCATCTATTTTTAGTTTAGGGTGGGTTCAATACTTGTGTTTTCTAGATCTTTCAAGGACTAGTGAAGTTCTTGATAACAATTCTATGCTAACATATGGTAGAGAGTAGCTAAAATCATAACTTAAAAGGATTGCCATGACAAATTGATATTGTTATTGTTGACTTATTGTTTTCTATAAGTGGGTTAAACATAAATGTTAAATATATATTTTTTTATTTCTCTATTATGTCTCTAATTTTTTTAGTTGTCCTATACTTCATTTTTAATCACTAGTAAATTCATCACTATCCATTTTCAATATGAAATTCATAGCAAAATACTTATCAATTCTTCAAAACCCATTTCAATTCATATCCATATGGATATAATATTACCTATACACATATTAATTCAACAAACCATTATATTATCATAAATCCTAACATTTTTAATAACTAATTGTAAAGGAATAAAACTAAAATTAAACAATGAAACAAATAGAAAAGATGAAGGAAACTTACCTAAAGCATAAAGCATGAGAGGTTATTTGCTTAACTAATTAATAGCTTAGGACTTTAAAGAAATTTTGGGAGACAAAGAGAGAGGGGGGGGCAATAATAGTAGCTCGAAAGAAAGAAGAAAGAAGAAAGGCTCTTAGTTAATTAATGAAAAAAAAAGAAAGGGGAAAAGATTAGTGAAATGTGTTGGACATATATATTATATTATGTTGTAAGTTAACAATAGCTAACTTGGGTTAATTAGTTGCCAGCATAGAAAATTAAACTTCTTAAGATATTATTAATATTATAATATAAAAAGTATTTTGAAAAAAAAAAGATTAAGGGGGCAATTGCCCCTTCTTGCCCCTACGTGGCTCCACCATTGATTAAAAAGTAAGATTTGATGATTTGATGCTTTGAAGAGTACATTTGATTTGTCTTCAAAGTGTTATTGAAGAACTCTTATGGAACGTTTAAGCTTGATCCAATAAAGCTTCATTCTTTGTAGACTTTAAACATAGATGAAAGAGGCCTGATAAATTTTTAGAGAGCTTTATTGATTGAAGAGCTTGTCTTGAAGAAAATTTATATCTCCAAGAATTCTCATTTTCTTGTCTAGGGTGAGGCGATCTATTTATAGAGATTTATAGGGCTTTTATGTTCATTTTTCAATGTCACATGATTTTATTTTATTTGTTGATTTTTACTGGTTGAATTTTATATTTATGACAAGATATCTTGAATATCTCATCCCATATGTCAACCTTTCATTGGCTAAGAAATATATGAAGACTCATTTATTTCACTTTTATTTTATCTTTTCATGTAAAAATAAAAATAACACATGATTAAATTTAATTGGTAGAAAATTTTGGTTTCTACACACATGGAGGTGAATTTGAGGTTGTTTGGAAGTGTGGTAGCGGTTATTTTTTAAAGTGTTTTTTGCTTGGAAATGTATTAAAATAATATTTTTTTATTATTATTTAAAAATTATTTTTATATCAGCACATCAAAACATTCTGAAAATATACAAAAAAAAGTTAATTTGAAGCAAAAAAAATAAATAAAAAATTTTAAAATTTTTTCAAATACAAATAAAAATTCATCTTTATTATTGCAATTTGAAGCAGCAAAACGGCTGGCATTCAACATTCAGCCATCTCAAAATGAGGGTACGATATATTCACTAGGCCACCTTCAACTTATGGCTGAATCCATGTATTAATATCAGTAGGCATGGCAAGACTCTGAGATTGCAGTCGAACTCTGGACATCAGCTTAACAAAACAAACTCTTAGACGTCTAGAGATACTCACATGCTCTCATGGGGTTGTTTTTAAGGGTTGCTTGATATAATTACCAGTTTTTATATTTCGTAGATTATTACTTGAAAATCATTCTCCTCACTGTATTCTCCTGTTTTCATTGTGGGATGGGTCATTTGATTTTTTTTTTTATTTAATGAAAAGGTGATTCCTGGTCTATCCTTTTCCTTCTTCTTGGGATGGGACGAATTCAGTATTTTGAAAGCCTGACGTGCTGCATTATCTTGCAAGAACTGGGTCTTAATTAACCCAAAGAGAATTAATGGGTCTATCAATATGAATGGCGGCCTACATTGCTATATATCATAGGGCAAGCACGCCCTTGCCAAACTAGGGTTATGTGATCCCGTGAGAATTCTTCCCAAGTTCCCAGCAATGCTAGCTAGCTAGCTAGCTTTGGGGAGATCAGACTTTAATTGTTAGAATTATTCCTGAGAGCTTGTATCTGAGCATGAGACTGACTGATTTGTTATTTCCTTCTGCATGCATTGATCCTAAAGATGGTCATAAAAGGATTGTTGATCTATATGATAACTTCTTCACATGATTTAGAGGCTTCTTTACGAGATGATTATGTATAGCGGGCGTTTTTGGTTTGAACTAGCTTGACAGTGTAGTTGCGGTTGCTTTTCAAATAATTTTTTGTTCCGAAATATATGTCAATAATATTTTTTTTATTTTTTTAAAATTATTTTTGACATTAGCATATCAAAACAATTCAAAATATATTAAATATATTAAATTTTAACAAAAAAAAAATAAAATTTTTAAGAACTGATTTCATCCGTCTCCCAAGCATATTCATATATAGCGGGCGTTTTTGGTTAAAACTTTCAAAAGCTTCTCGTGATAAAAGGCTTGAGAATGCTGAAACATAACATAAGAGATACCGAATAAAGAAATATGCTAGGAGGTTAGCCCATATACAGTCTTGATCCATGCCTTGAGCCCCAGTGCAGGTCTAGCAACACTGATTTTGTTATTTTTATCTAAGTATACATGCCTGATCAGAACATTCTTGTGAAAATCGTACGTGACCGTGCGCACTCTCCTTTGATTTTATTTTTCGTCCGCAAGAAAGAAAGAAGCTTCCCTATTCAAGACTAGATTAATTCTAATTTCTTTTACGTATATTAGTGCGGTTTCTAAGTTTACAACCTTATGATGTGGAGGGTTTTTAGACAGAAATGCTTGTTTCTTTAATTATTTTTATTTCTATTTAGTTTAGAGAGTTATTTTGTGTTTTTATTCTTCCTGTTTAGTTTTGAAATTTTATTTTATTTATTTAGTTTA
>Ga0325414_1004103_pt1 | contig 15225 bp, 6 predicted proteins | sample PopdelMetagenome_8_FD_206183 | JGI IMG/M metagenome (GOLD analysis project Ga0325414, IMG submission 206183) | Populus deltoides microbial communities from Bellville, Georgia, United States - Leaf-PdKOR-R3 | ecosystem: Host-associated > Plants > Phyllosphere > Phylloplane/Leaf | place: USA...
TTATGCAGTTCCAACTTTTGCCTCTAATAGGGCTTTGACAACCACCTCGCCTAAGCCTCAAGGCTTTTGGACTTTCCCCATCAATGATTGAGGAATGAGGATGGTGCTTGCTTTGCGCATTGCCTTCTTCAAATTCTTTTGATTGGCTCTGGCTGTGTGGAAAACATTTTGAGACTTGATGGGCCGTCTACTAATTTGGTCCCATTCAACAGTATAGTGCATGTCCCATTTTGTATAGGCTAACAACTAGTTTTGTACCTATGCTCCGCCCGATCGAGGCGGTTATTTTTTAAAATACAATAAATTAATAAGCAGGCTCTTATAATGTATTTTTTAATGTAATGATCATGGAAAAATGATGAGGATAATCTCATTAAAAGAAAAGTTATAAAGAAAAGCATAAAAATCAACTCTAAAAAAATAAATATTAAATAATAAAATTTAAAAAATAATTTTAAAAAAATCAAAGTCAATTGTCGTTAACCTTCAAAACTCATGATCATGATGTTGGGACCAACCACATAGAAGGCAAATCCAAAAAAATAATATAACAAAATTATCAGTAAAAAAAAGTTGAGGCATTAAACTCGGTAAAAAAGCAACAAAAAAAAATCTAATCCAACCCGGGTTAACCCGTCAACCATGTGATCATGGGCATGTGATTTAGATAATCTTATAAAAAAAAAAGAGAAAAGAAAAGGCACGAAAACCAATTCCATATAAAATAAATATTGAAAAAAATAATTTTATAAAAGAACCTAAAAAAACCAAAATCAACTCATGCGAACCTTTGAAAACCATGACTCAATAAAAAAAAGAGCTAAGTGATGAAATCTTTAAAAAAAACAAAATAAACATAAGTAAAAAACAATAGAGATCAAATTCGATACTAAAAAAATATAAATCAAATTATGAGGGATAAAATCGAAACAATATTTAATTAGTTGAAGGATTTAAAAACATCAAAAGAAAAGGGGCTAAATTTGATATAAAAATCAAATAAAATATAATGATCAAAGATAGAACTCAAGAAAAAAAATTAATCAAAAGAATATTAAGAACATAACAAATAGCAATAAAAAAAATAAAAACTAAATTGGAGATGTAATATAAATGGTAGGACACTTCCATACTTTGACGAACCACTTTCTATTTTTATTAAAATTTTATATTTGTGAAAAAACAAATTGTATGACCATAAAAAAAAATTAAAAGGAAAAAGTCCCAGGAAGGAAGCTTCATTTTTGTTTCTTCCTGGGACTTATAAGTAATTTGATTGTGTTTAAAAATTAAAATTTCTAAAATAATCTCAGATGCAAGTTAATTTTATTGTTGCTTATAATGCTAATTAAATCATTTAACTATTTTTAATGGAAATCAAAAGCCAGGCTTGTCCCTGATGAATTTGCCAATTGGTTAATGTGTAGCTATAAAAAAAGACCAAATCACCCCTAAATTGCCAGGTTAGTGTATGTTTTTTGGATTGGCAAAGTGGAGAAAATATTGTTCATTGCTACATAAAAAGGCAATCTTACCCATAGCGAGAATTAAAAAAAAATATATAAAAAAAGAAATAACACCAAGAACATCCTTTGTTCATTATTAAAGGTCACGGTGAGAAGAGCCTCTGTCTGCATCGTTCTTATAAACCCTAAACAATTGTCTGCATCTTTCCTTCGTGAAAAGGAATGGAGGGTGAAGACTAAAGGCCTTTTCTAATTCTCGCGTGAACTGAACCTGCAAATCAATAGCAAAACAGAGGTCAGGATACCATAGCTGAATGAACAGCAAGGTTGCTCACATAATTACGTTTTTTTCCGATATTCTATACCAAAAAAATGATTTGTACCATCTAGGATAAGGCAAGGTGCATCAAAAGAACCAGAGGAAAGAATATCAGAAGAACAACTGCGAACAACCCCACTAAAAACAATACAGTACTCCACAATCTCTCAGAGGAGGAGGAGGAGGAGGAGGGTGTGGCTGTAGGGTGCGCATTTCTCACCTGCCTATTCATTGTGGGGGTGGTGGGACTTGGGAGGGATACTATAAAATAAATTATAAAGGTAAATTTTTAATAATTTAATATTTAATATTAAAGGATAAAATTTAAAATATATATTAAATAAAAAATAAAAAATTATTTGAGTTAACTCTAGTTAATTTGTCAAACTTATAACCTGGATCATGAAATTAGAATAATTTCATAGAAAAAATTGAAAACAAATTATGAAAACCCAATTAAAAAATGATGAAAATAAATGAACAAAGTCAACCCGGGTCAATCTATCAAACTCGCGATCTAGGTCATGAGATTGGGATAACCCGTAAAAAGCAAATAAAAAAATATGAAATCCAATTCAAAAAATACTTAATTAAAAAAATAAAGTCAACCCGGGTCAACCTACCAAATTCACGACTCGGTCATAAAATGAGGATAACCTCGTATAAAACAAATTGAAAAAAATTACAAAGTCTAATTTACAACAAAATCAATATTGAAGGATGAAATCTAAGAAAAAAATCATATAGAAAAAGCGACCCAAAAAAATAAACGAGTCACTCAAATTAACATGTTAAACTCACGATGTAGGTCATGAAATCAAGATAAATTCATAGAAAAAAAAGATTATAACACCTCACTTCAAATAAATTTAATGTTAAAGGTTGAAATAAAAAAAAAACTAAATCTATAAGAACGATATATATCCTAACATGAAGAGAAAAAAAACTATAAACTACAGTTCTCAAAACAATCTATTATTAAGTTTATGAAATTAAAAAAAAATTATTGAAAGGTGAAAACACAAAGCATGTTATGTTTGGTAGGTGTGACTACAATAATTTAATCACACTCTTTAATATTTTGTTAATTAATTAATAATTAATGTAAATGCCATTTCTAACCAACCAATACGTGTGAAAAGATGGACGTAACCCCAACATGGAAAAGGTAAATTTGCCTCCTCAAGTTTATGTTCTCTCAATTTCACCTATAATATTTAGTTTATTTCCATTAATTTCTATTAGTTTGATTTATATTTATTGCAACGTCCATCTTAGTCAAGTAAAGCGCGCGGAGGGAAGCAAAATGTAAGATTAAAGGATAGCGTTAGAATATTCGGAATTGATTGAATGATAATACATGTGATAATATTTTTTTATTTTTGAATGATAATTGATTGAATTGGGGGTCCATTTTTTTCTATAAAAAACAAATATTTTATGCATTCTTAATTATCAAGAAATATTTTATATGCATTCTTAATAGATTATTTTTTCGATACTCGAACAATGTAATCAAGAGAAGCTTTCGAATATTATTGTTCGATAATAATGAAAACACAGCTGATAGGATGAACCATATACAAAGATGGATTAATATATGCTCTGACGTGAATAACATGGGTACAAAGGCGATTATGTCCGAAACCAGAACCATGATTATTATTTTCCTCTCAGGTTGGCAAGCACAATAATATGGGTACAAGGAGAAAACTTGAAGAAACTAGGGTTGCAAAAGAATACATTTGAACAAATTGCTATCTTACGGCTTTTGGCAAACAGCTACAAAAATCAAATTCTTCTGGCAAACTATTTACAACTGAAAAGAAGAGGAGGATGATAAATAAACCAGACAGGAGAAGAAACAAGGAAGAGAAAGAATTCTGTGTTGATGGGGACATGTTTTCTCCCTAAAATCTCAATTTGGGCCGAATGGTTGCTACGTCATTAGCATTTCTTACTTACTTGTTTGACCACTGAAATTCAATTTCCAAATTCCTTGAGGGTCCACTCTTGCTTTGTGGCAGCAGAGCGTATTCCCCAGCTACTGCTCCTAGCATGACAACCCGATCAATCTGGATTGTTACTTTTCCGAAAGAACTCTGTTGTTTGATCAAAAGAGATAGATAGGTTACATGACAATATGAAGGGGGGAAGATATATCTCTGATAAAACGTGGAAGCATCTAAATTACTTTTTTGGATTTTTTTCTCACAAAAACAAAATCGAAAATCATTTCATTTACCTTCCCCATTTTACTCTTATTTTTGCATGAGATGTGAAGCTTTTGGCCTTTTGGAGGACTCTCGAAGGACCATGAAAAGCTCTCATCAAACTCCGGATTGGGACCAGTTGATACGACCTGAAAAACTCACAAATATTTTTCATTTTGAGAAGTTGATATAGCAATTTCTAGAAAACAAAAAATAGGGAGATAATTTTTTTTACATGAAAAATAGTGAGGTTGGGAGCGCCAAACGATGGCCAGAATCAGTGGTGAGCAAACAGTTTGTTCGGTCAGTTTTTGCTTTATTTGGTTCAGCTTTTAAAAAAACAGAACCGAACCGACCGGATTTATAAAAAACAAATTGAACTGAAAACTTTCAGTTCAATTTTTCTGTTTTACAATTCATTTTTTAAATAGAATTTTCTAATTTGAAATTTTTTTATTTCGAGGTTTGAAAGAAAGAAAAGGAAATTCAGTTTGTTCGGTTTTCAAACTGACCTAAAATGAAAAACGAATTATCAAACCGAACAAACCAAATTATGACGATTCAGCTCGGTTTTTCAGTTTGAACTGAACAGAGCACACCCCTAGTCCGAATAAATGAATTGGATAATCCAATTATGTAAACTACCTGTTATTTTATTTTTTTCACTGAAAATTGGAGAAATAAACATCGCAAAACAATAAACAAGATGATTGATTCATCTTACCTTTGTTTGCCTTGGTGGTGTGCTTCCAAGTGTAATCTTGCAATAAACACTAGGGTTCCCCACCGACTGCTTCATGTTGTTTCCACGCTTGATAATAACCACGAGTGTCCCTGGCAAACACTGCAGCAGAAATTCAGCCTTCTCCTGAAATCGAGGTGGGCCAGACTGAATCAAGTATTGCAACAAGGGGATTGCATCTGCAGCAGCAATAGATTGAGCTCTTGAAACTTCAGCTGGGCATGCTGACCAAGCTTGCCTAAGAAGAAAAAGAGCATCCAAGGCAGCTTCTTGAGTTGCTTCTGATCCTGTCTTGAGAGATGTAACCAGATGGGGTATGCTGAGTGTTGCAGGCTCGGTGGCTCTCAACCTTGGGAAGTTGCTAAAAAGGGCATTTAGAGCTTTGAGATACTCCTCATTCACGGTCCCAGTGGCCCATAAATCCTTTTCAATAGCAGCTGCAAGACCAAACAGAAAGTTGTTGAGGTAAAAGTAAAAATAAAATAACATCCCTTCAGGAAAATTCACCCCAGAAGCAATTGACAGGAAAAGTGTGATACACCAAATCCTAAAGCCAATAGGTAAGCTAATTTCCAAATGCTGATGAACCTCGCCGCTGGCCAGGATTGCTCCACCACTCAACTGCTTATCACATCTTACAAGAAAAGAACAATAAATGGCCATGTTGCTTGAATAAAGAAATGGTTACTACATAAGGAAATATTTTCACAAACGTACAGAAGTTAATGTTCATCTCCTCTGGTTCAACATGGCTTTAGGTAACAATCAGAATGTTACTATTATTGCTGAATAAATTATAAATTAGTCTCTCTAGTCCTGCAAAATGAATTACATAGTCTCTAGTTTCGAAAACTAATTAATTAGCCCCTTGACCAATGTACACCATACTTAATTTAATATTACTTTGTTTCAAAAAATATATTATTTTCTCATCAATCTTTCCATATTATCTATTTCCTTTTTTTTCCTTTTTCTAAAAAAAAAGGAAAAGAAAATGAAATGGACAAAAAAGATTAAGTTACAAATAGATATAAAACATACTAATTGATTACTTTTTGAAACTAGAGGGGCTAATTTATAATTTACGCTTATTTTGCTTAATGGTATAGAGAATAGCAAGCAGTTACACAATCTGATTCAACATTACATGTGATCTATCAACTGTTACTGTAAAAAGTTTGATAAGTTAGCTCACATTTAGATGTCTGTTCTGTTTCACCAGTCAAAATATGAACTAGAAAGTAAATTCATTCGACCCAATTAAGCTTCTATTCAAATTCTGCATCTGCTTTTACTTTACTGAGAAGATCTATTCAATTTTTGTTTACTTAAATTAAGCTCCAAACTTGGCCTGAAGGAAGTCATATAAGAGCTTTCTCAGAGATTATGTTAACTAAATGTTAGAATAAAATTCCAAACTACAAACCACAGAGTAATACTAGAAAGAAAATTTGTCATCACAAAATCAATAGATATGTTCTCGTATTTGCCAAAACTAGACAAACTGTGCACAGGGAGAAGAGAAACTTACCAGTTATGGCTCTGACTGTTTCACTGGACGCATACTCTTGAATGGTGTGATTGGAGAAGAGGAGTTTAACAAACATTGCAGCCTGGACAGATGTATCAGGATCACTTGAACCAATTACATCCAATACAACTTGAACACCACCAGCCTCTGCAACAGCTCTTTTATTGGATCGGCTATACATGACCAGGTTTTGCAAAGCACATATTGCTACTACTTTCATTTCTTCTGTAGGTTGCTCTTCAAGCACATTGACTAGAGCACGACAAGCTGACACAGCATCAGTACTTCGAGCCAGGCCCTCATTCTGGAATAGATCACCAAGTGCCAAAGTTGCCAATAATCTTGCCTGTTGTGCTTGAGTTTGGGGATCCAAGAGGTATTGTGATAATGGCAAGATTGCAGATTTAGTAACTTTTGATTCTCTGATTTTCACATTGTTAAGTAGTACTTCAAGCAACCTTGCAGCTGTTTCCTCACACTGGTGACTTCTGAGAAGTTCCAAAAGAGCCTCTATGGCACCGCTTTCAGCCATAGCTTCAGCACTTGTTCCATCATCACTTTCTAACACCAAAAGAGCATTCAATGCACCAACCACAGTGCTTTCTAAGCCAGAACGGAGCAACCTTACCAAGACAGCTACAGGAACTTCCAAATAAAATTCAGAACTAAACTGTAAAATGCTAGCCAAAACAGAAGCAGCAGATTCCCACAAGGCATGGGGAAGAGAAGGATCAGCTTGCAATATAACTTTGGACAACTCACTCACACCACCCTCTTTGGCAATTTCATTTGGCCATATTAGTGCAATGCTAACAAGAGCCTTTACAGCTCTCTGCTGCAAGATGTGTATGCCAGAACCAAGAACCCGTATAAGGGGACCAATTACTTGCTGTGTCACTGGATCCTTCTGAAGATGTTCTTCCATGAGCAGATGAGAGAGGAGCTCAGCAGCCAGCTGTTGCACTGCCGGAGCTGGAGAATCAAGCAAGGGGATAAGTGGCTCGATAGTTTGGTGAGAGGTGAGGGTATAATCTGCACGGCACTGTGGATGTTCCAGAATATTAACTAGAACCTGTAAAGCACTATGTTGTCCATCAGGCCCAAATTCTGGTCTCGTCAGCTGCAGGAAAAGGGGCTCAACCACTTTTGCAGCAGAAGGCCCCTTGGCAATGCTAGCATTGTTGGTCAATATTCTGAGCAATTCTGCAAATGCTGCACCAAGAAAATCTGGTGCCTCATGGAGGATATCAAGTATGCTTTCAATTACTCCAGCTTTTACCATTTCCATTTTACAAGCGGGCCTGTCTTTCCCCAACTTCACAAGTGCTCTGGAGATAGCCTCATGAAGCATGTAGTTCCTACCATAGAGAAGGCCAACAAGAGGAATAACTGCACCATGTGCAGCTACTAGTTCTGCCAGTTGTTCATCATCAACGAGTTTATCCAATGCACAGACAACTGAATACTGAGCAGGACTGAACTCAGTTACAAGGAGAGAGACCAAAGGCTCAACACAGCGAGCTGCAGCCATTGTAGACCTGATTCTTGTATTTCCAAACAAAACACCGCACAACTCTGCAGCATCCCCCTTCAGCTCCATTGAGCAATTTGACGAGAGGATCCTGCAAAGTACATCCACTGCATTCATTTCAACATCAGCAACTGCAAGGGCTCTTGATGGGTTTTCACTCAATAACCTAACCAATGCAGCTATAGCAGCATGCTGCTCTTTCTCTAGACCAGTATTAAGAATTTCCACCAAGGGTTGGACAGCTTGTCGGGCAGTGTCTGCATTCCTGATGTGATCAGCAGAAAACAAGCTTTCCAATGCTTTAGCAGCACTATACCTTGCAGCTCTTCCACCCAGGCGTAGGACAGCAACAAGTTGACTGACAGCACCAAAAGCAGCTTCATGTCTCCGAATCTCAGCACTATTAAATAGGATCCCTAACAGATCAGTTGCAGCTTCCTCGGTTGCATCTTGTGGACCAAGTGAAAGATACTTAGTCAGGGCCTCCAAAACCCCTGATTCAACCATAACAGTCTTATTTGGTGGACAGTCTTTTGCAAGCTGATTTAGAAGTCCTAATGCTAGAAAAGGTGCCCCAGGACGATCTGGAATTGGTTTGAGTAGATCAACAAGAGCAGGTATTGCTTTGCGAGATGTAGCACCAACTCTAATGTCTTCAACTCTGAATAACCTCTCTAGGGCAACTTGGTCCGGATAACGCACTAAAGCAAACACCTCAGACAATTCCAGAAGATCAGATATATCACCATCAGCACAGCCAAGTAAGGAGATAAGACCACCTGCTGCCCCAGAATTTGCAACAGACAGAAGAGTTCCCCTACTACCATTACACACTAGGCTGGCTATTGCCTCTGCAGCAAAATATCTGTTTGCAGATTCCTCTGACTTCAACAAATTTGCAAGTACTGGTATAGATTTCATGGTTGCATGTGCACGTATGATGTCTCTATCTTGAAACAGAATAGCTAGCAGTAGAGCACAAATCCATATGCTGCTGTCTTCACTAAAATCACTCTGCACAGGTGAACATAGAGAAGCAACAAAGGTTAACAACAATCAGAATGCAGAAAAGATTTCTCTGCTGCGTAGCATGTGACATATGATAACGTTTTTTCTTTCTTTTATGTAAATCTCATAATTCTTCTACCTCCAAAGTCCAGACTAGGGATGCAAATGAGCAAAGCCTCTTGAAGCTTAGCTTGTTATAAACTCATTCAAGCTCATTCATTAAAATTAACAAGTCAAGCTCGAGGTTATTTTGAAACTCGTGTTAATACAGCCACATTTGATTTAGATCAAGCTCAGCTTGTTCAAGATCATGATATAACGCTTATCAGGCCACGTCATCCAAAGGCTTGCATGTAGATTCATTAAAATTCATAAACAAGCATGTATTTAATAAGCAAATCTTAGTTCAGCTAAATAATTATCGTATATAAAATAAGAATTATTATATTATCAAATCTAATCAAACTTATTTCTGACATGAGATACACGAGTTTGAGTTTCTTTAAAAAAAAAATAATGTGTTCACTTCTTTATTGAAAGATTTTTCATGATGAATCCAAGGTCAAGGTAAGCTTGTTTACTTGCTTATTTATCAATCTACTATGTCAAACTCAAACCAACCCAAGGAGAAAAGCTTGAGCTTCAAGTCTTAGGCTCGCCACAAGCACAAGCCAAGCCTGAAATTTGCTAAAATTAGATGAACTCTAAATATATCAAAGCTTGGCTAGGCTCATTTGCAGCATTACTCTAAGAGAAATCAAGATTTTCATTAATATTGAGAGCTTATGGCACGAGACACTGGAATGCCTTCAGTTTACGGTGGGCAAAAAGTTTTACCTGACTGTAGTGCGAAAAACAACTGGAGATTCTGTTGGTGAGGACTTCAACTGCTCCGGCCTCCATTATAACAATTTTACTTTTCTCATCATGGCAGGCAAGAACCGAAAGTAGCCAAACAGCTAAGTTATAACCATAAATTACTGCTGTTCCTTTATGAGATTCACCATTCTCACCTTCTTTAGCATATCTGTGGATGCTAATGACCTCCTTGTCATCATCAACCAGGTCTTCTGAAGGAGAAGCATCTGCAGAACAAAGCATTGTGACAAGTGATTGAATAAGATGACTACATGAATTTGATTGGTTAAGATCTTCCACCACTCTTTGATGACTAACTTTCGCAGCACAAATAAGAAGTGCAGCTCCTCCAATTTTGACCTTTGGGTTTGTGGAATTGATCACCCTTCTTGCCACTGAAGGTATACATCCAGAGGCACAAGCAACTGCCTCTCCTAAAACAAAAGGCTGATCTCGGCAAAGTCTCGATAATATTTCAATAGCCTTATCCTGCAACAAGGGTGTTGCATCTGCAATCGACAAAACTATTGGGGTTATGTGTTTTGGAAATTCAGCTAAAACTGCCCACGCTGGTTTGATGTGTCCGCTAGTCCCTTCTGACCTTGACAGAATAGCAAGTGCAGCTAGGGCCTCTGATGTGGGAACAGATCCACCACTTGCAGATTCTAGAAAAGAAACTAATGCAAGTACTGTTCCTGCACGATTGACACAATCAGTTATGGAATTATCAATTCTACGAGAATGAAGGAGACGTGCAATTGCTGCTGCTGCATGGGTCTTCCCAGAAATTGTTCCTTCATGCAAAACCCTGGTCGCTGGCACAATAATTTCATCTGGAATTGCTTTTTCTGAAACTTCACCATCCAAAATAAGATTTGCAAGAGCACATGTTGCCTGTTCAGCTACTTCCAAAGTCAATGAGTTAGCAAGTGCAATTAAAGGAGACAATGCATCACGACCAACAGCAGCCACTTCCCGGTTCTCTTTAATTGAAAGAAACACAGAAGCAAGGCAATGAGATGACTCTGCTAAGATGTTTTCCGATTCAACATTTAGCAACTTCATCACTGACCAAAGTGTTTTAACAGCAATGCTGCTTTCACGTAAATCCTTTCTGGTTTCAAAAATTCCAGCCAAAGCAGAGGCAGACTTGGCCTGAGTCTCTTCTTTAGTAGAGCTCAATATCTTAATCATTGTCTCAATCGCGTCATTTGCAGCACTGCCATCCCGTAGTACATCACTCAAGGGAACCACAGAAAGCATACTTCTTAGAGCATCCAGGACATACACTTTTGATTCAGGTAGATCACTGGTTAACAATGCAGTGAGCTGACTAATAGTTGCTGTATCGGATTTATGGATCAAATGATTTAAAGTCTTTGCTGCAATTTCTTTCCCATTGGGACTCCCATTCTTCAGTAGCCATAATAATGCAGGAACAGCATCAGCACTTTCAACACATGCACGTATATCTTCACTGTGATTGCATAAGTTCCTAAGGATTGTAGCAGAATCTTCCTTGGCTTTTGCAGATCCTGTCTCTAGAATTTGGACAAGGGGAGGTATACCACCAGCAGCAGTGATGGCCCACTTGCTTTCGTCATTTTCATTAGATAGAAGGCAAAGCAATGCCACTGCACATTCCTGCTGCTGTTCCGATGAAAGGCCAAGAAGAGATATCAATAGCTGGACCCCTTCACGTCCTTGAAGAGCACGCCATAGACTGCCTTCATTATTGCAAAGTGTGAGAAGAGCTCTTACAAGCTCATCCTGAACTTCATTGATAGCCATCGTAATCAAACCAACAAGCAACCGTTTTGCTTCAGAATTCACAAGTTTAACTGAGAGGATGGCATTCCCATACAAACTAGCTAATGCTTCTATAGTCCGTTCTTGCACAAGAAAGGGTAAACGAGGCTTGAACTGATTAACTAAAGTCTGTTCAATAGCCACAGGATCTGATGCCCTAGTGGATTCAGCTTTACTATCATATATCATCAGAGCTGAAGCCAAAGCTCCTAAAGTGTCAGCAGCCTGAGCAGGTGAAGAGCATGATTCAAGGCTTTGACCAAGGCTTGAGATGACAAATGACAAGCCACCAGAAATATTTGCAAGAGCACACATTGCATTTTCCTGTAATGCTTGGGCATACTCCCCCTGCATGAATTCTTTTGAAGGAGCTATTGTCGCGTTTATCAGAGCAGGAATGCCATTAGATTTAGCTATCTCTTGTCTTGCATCTTTGCACTGTGCAGAAAGAGACTTAAGGGCACCTGCAGCTTCTGCTCTAACAGAGGCTTCATTGCCAGGTCCTAACAGCTTGAGCAGCTGTTTAGTAGCCTCTGCAGCCAATACCTTGAAACAAATAGATGCATCTTGCATCATCATGCATGCAAGAAGAAAGCACACATTTGCTTGTGTGTCTGACTGTCCTGTTTTGAGCAACTTCACTAGTATATCCACTCCTCCAGCTTGTATTGTTGCAGACCAAAATCCCTCAGTGCTGCTGGAGAGGTTTTTTAAAGCTCCAGTCAACAAATTATCAACTAAGTTGCCCGTCTTGAGCCCGTTTCGAAGCAACTCCCAGAGTGCAGGCACAACTCCTTCAGTTGAAAAAATTTTTGAGCCAACATGATCCTTAGCACCACCCTGGGAAACGGCATATATTGTCTTTGCCGCTGCAATTTGCCCTTCTGCGGAGCTGGACTTGAGGAGACCAAGCAATGGTGGGATGCATCCTCCAAGTAAGACTTTTACCCTTAGTTCATTCTCCTTGCAGAGAGAACCTAGGACAGTAGCAGCCTGTATCTTCACTCCCAGTGATCCTGACCGGAGAAGAGAAACAAGCACTGGAACTGCTTGAGAGTGAGATCCCACAGCACTGAATGCATTTTCACGTGTCTCAACAAGTTCTCGCAACTGTCTCAATGCATACTCTTTCTCTTGTACAGATGAGGAACTCTGACGTAGCAGCTCAATGCATTGTGCTACACTTGCTAGTGTGCCATCTGGATCCTCCATGCTACTAGTACGGTCTCTGAAAATAATTTAGGAAAGAAAAGTGAGCAACAATTTTCATTGCTATTAGGCTTGAGAAACTTCCTCTTTGTTGCCCTCAATTTCAGGGAAACAGAAATAACTTGCGGAAACTTATAAGAAAAAAGCAGTCGTTAACATATCCAGAAGAGAGAACCAGCACAATCAAACAAAAAAAGGATATTTCAAGTTGAAAGTGCTAGAAAAGTCAAACATGGAGGAAATTAGAAATCTGGAATAGGATGACATGAAATAAAATGTTGAACAACAATTTAAGCACAGATATAGCATCAGTTAGAGAAGTCATTCTTATATAAGGAGCACAAAGCTCTATTCCTGTTCATTACATCCAGTAATTGCAAAAGAAGAACTTCCCTTTACTTCTGAATTAGAAAAGAGCATCTGGAAACCAGAATTATTAGCAGCATCCATCTTAAAAAAAAAAAAAATCTACCCGCATTATATATACCATTTTTTCCAGTTTAAAGGAAGTATGTCCAAAATCAATCTAGGAACAGTGGAAACAGGTCTAGAATTGTATAGTTCACCTAAGTGGAAATCAATTCAGAAATTAAGTGCTAGAAGGTTATTGATTATTAAAACTCGAAGCAAAGCATGTGTATTCAACAAGCAGGTCCTCAGTTCCCTTCAAGACATTTTGGGAAAACATACCCTCAAATCTCTGATCTACACAAAAGTATTAGCATCAGTACAAAGCTTAAGAAAGAGGCACCTATAGTGGTGCTCAATACAGCACAAAAACTATTCACCAAAGGATAGCATATGTCCATGGTAGTTATTAAAAGCATTAGAAAAAGAAACTGCCCTTCGAAGAACTATACAGGTAATCACAGGAGGATATCAACCTTGCCAGCTGAATGAATAAATTCTGAACTCACCTTACACCCATCTTCATAACTGAATGGGGAGTTGGTGGCTCTGAATCTTGAATTTTTAGATCGCCATTTTTTTCCTGCAATTGTGAAATGAGTGTTAATTAATATTTAACCAAACACACGCTTATAAATTAAAAATATAGCCAATTTATTTTGAGATTCGAAACCAGAGGCGGGAAAGGGGCACTCGTCAAAGAAATATTAGCAGTTCATATCTTAGAGGAACAAATGTACTTGCAGATAATAGTATTGCAATACACATAAAAAAAGTTAATCGTTGAAGTAACTGGCATTTCTAAAACGAAAACCGAAAACACCATAGCATACATCTAAACCTCAATTAACAGAACCAAACACAAAAAATACGTATCATGTGGAGTATGAATGAGATCCAGAGGCTCGCACACTAAATTCGATAAAAATTTACATGAAATATCTCATAATTTTAATATAATGAATCAATCGATTACCAGATCAGCAGTAGCAAGGCTGCTGCCATTGGTAGCAGATAACCTCCAAGCAAGTGTAGCTGCCATCTTTTTTTTCCTTTTTCCACTTGAAAAAATTAGCGAAAGAATGAATCTCTCTCCAGATCTTGCTTGTTTACACAATCAATGCATCAAACTCCCCTGCAAAATATCAATCAATCAGATCAGTCAGTAAGCCAGTCAGCGTAATTAATGCTGCTGCTAATTACACAAAATCAAACTGATTTTTAATTTTAATTAAACTTGACTGAGTTAAGTTGCTTCATTAACTTGAATTCAATTCTAACAGTAGATCAATTTTAACTCCGCTTTCAACTGAAAACGCCGTTGTAAATGACAGAAAATTATGAATTTGACTGATTTTCTTCCATCAGTAACCAAACAGAACGGATTTTCAATGAAAATGAAATGGAAGTAAGGATAGATCAAGCAGCAGCAGCACCTCTAGTGTCTAAGATATTTTTTCAAAGGAACGAAAATGCGGTGACAAATAAAGAATTCAATCGCTCACTCGTGAGTCATGACCCACCCACCTCTAGAGAGCGAGAGAGAGAGAAAGGAAAAGGAGGAGGAGCATCTAAAGATATCGTAGAAGAGAAGGGAAGATAATAAAAAGGCATTTCATTTCATTGCATTGCATTTTTGATTGCCAGAGAGAGAAAATAAATTATTTTCAGTTAGATTTTTTAAGAGAAAAAATAAATGATTTTTAGTTTTTTACAGTGAGAGAGAGAGTGGGGTTTCCAGTTGTTGGCTTCTGTCTCTGTGTGTGTGTGTGTGTGTGTGTGTGTGTGTGTGTGTGTGAGAGAGAGAGAGAGAAAGAGAGAGAGATTTCAGTTAGGTTGAGAGGGAGTGACCACCGACAGCCTCAAGCCTACCTGGATTGATTTTTACTATTTGCTTTGCGGCTTGGCTCGGCTTATATTTCGGATTTTCTTCTTCTTATTATTATTTTTATTTTTATTTTTATTTTTATTTTGGGTGTGGGGAAGGGGATAGCGTTCATTAGGTTGTCTGGTGTGGGAACAGGTTTTTTCTTTTACCTTGTGCTCTAAGACAAGGGAACAAGGTGCTAAGAAATAATTAGTCAATCTGTTAGGAGGTGATTTGGGTTATTTATTACTGTTTTCATTTTAT
>Ga0325414_1004105_pt1 | contig 15210 bp, 18 predicted proteins | sample PopdelMetagenome_8_FD_206183 | JGI IMG/M metagenome (GOLD analysis project Ga0325414, IMG submission 206183) | Populus deltoides microbial communities from Bellville, Georgia, United States - Leaf-PdKOR-R3 | ecosystem: Host-associated > Plants > Phyllosphere > Phylloplane/Leaf | place: USA...
AAAAAATACCAAAATACTGCCAAAGACAACTTTTTTGTATTTTATGAGGCTAAAAACGACATTTATTTGTACTTGAAAATAATAAAGAAAAACTAAATACCCTTGTGGAAAAAAATTAAAGCACAAAAAAATAAAAAATAAAACTCCTATTACAAGACGTTGAAACTGAATTAGAAAATATCAAATTGCACCCTAGAAGATCATGTCATACAAAAATGAAGCCATAAAAAATAAAGTTGATTTCTATAGAAGAATAAATAAAACGGAAACGGCGGATAAACAAACAGGTCAAGATCCATAAAGGTGAGACATGTACATGAGATTTTCCAGTAACGTGTAAAGAGGATATTGAAAAGCCAAACAAACAAAGCATGTGATCTATACATGGAACTTTTAGACAAGAAATCATAATAATAATAATAATAATAATAATAATAATAATTAAAAAAAGGCAAAGAAAATTTTCTGTTTGAAAGGAAAAGTTTCAAATCCTTTTTGGGGTCCGTTCTTTTTGTTTGATAGATGAACAAAAAAAAGTGCTTAAAATCCCTTTTGGCTTGTATGAAGAAGATTCGCTTCCTATCTTTAAAGAACATATTTTTAAAATCATCCACTATACTTATATGAATTGACTCCAACAGTAACCCTAACCATCTAATCCAAAAAGAAAATAAGAAAAGTAAAAACCCTTTCTATGGACTCAAATTCATTACTATTGAAAAGAAAGAAACCAGCAGTTGGATACAAGTAGGACCAATATCATCTAAATAGAATTGCATTTCCTGTCAATTTCAGTTGATAAAGTACATGGAGTCGTGGATGAAGATGAACATAACATTTGCATAAAATCAATCCTGCCATGATAAATGTTCTTGGAACATATGTTCATGTCAGCTTATCTTTTGCCACAATTGCAAGGACTTGATCTTAAATGCATGTGTTTCTTCAATGACAACCATGATCGTGAAGATGGGGGCCAAAAGATTCACCACTATTTTGGCGCACCCAAAAAATTATTCACCTTTATGAAAGGAACTAGAAGGTTCAAACGTACAAGTTCAATTGATGGATGTAGAGCTGAGTTTCCCAGGATTATCATCCAATAAAAACACAAAAAAGCCAGAACTCTCAACTCAGATAGCAGCAATGAAAAAAAAAAAAAAAAAGAGATCTCATGCCTGTCCCAAGAACTTTGCAGCTCTCTGAAGAGCATAAATTTGCACCTATCAATACACCTAAGCATCAGCTCCCAATTCCAATAGTAAAGTGTGGCTAATGGCATCTGATCCTGGGCCCATGAATTGGATGGGACCTGAGATTGAATCAATAGAGTTAAAACACAATGGATAATCTTGGAGTGCATGTTTTACAAAGAACTTGGTGTAATAGAACTGCTATCATATAAGCAAGCCAATTAAAGGCTACTGCTTGATAAATATTTGACTTACCAGGACTGATGTACCGATTCTTAAGTGCCCACTCATCCCTCAGGGATGCAAATTTTTTGAAAGGTGCACCTGAAATTTCATCGAGATTGTCAAATTTAATGAACATGCTTCTAGGTTACATCCAAATTAGTGATCAGTGCAAGCAACACATGCTGTTAATTATTATACTTCTTCAGAACAAAGCAGAAGCTCTTTATAATGAATGAAACAGAGGCTACAGTTACTATCATTAGTGAGATGGAATTACACATTAAATAAAAAAGAGCAAAAGAGGATGCTTAAGAAAGAATTTATACCTTCAAGCTCTACCATTGCCTTCTTGATCACAGGCTTGAATTTACCTGGACAAGAATAAAATACACTTGAATTTAAAAAACCTTTTTGTCGTGAGAGACAGGGAACTCAGGAAATGTCCCTAGACTGGTCCACAAAAAGTTCTCAGAACTTTTTGAAGCTTAAATTAGATCCATAATACAACATCCTAATGCAGCATGCTCTAACCCACAATATATTTTGTATCTTCAAACCAGGAAGTGAATGTATCTTGTCATCAACAAGGCTGTGCAAAACATGCTAAAGAAAGAGAGAATACCATGTCTCCTTTCCACATCCATCAAAGAAGTCAATGCCGTCCCTCCAACTGTCCATTCTGCAACAGGAGCACCCAAATTCCCAACCTGGAGACATAACATTATCAAATTACGATACTAGATCAGTAGTGCCAAAACTTTGATGTTACTAGAAGTCAAGAATAGCACAACCTTTTAGTAGTCTTGTACCACTCAGAAAAAGGCAAATACAGCTAGAAGGATAGAATCACTCACTGATGATATCAACCCAGTTTTTCCACTGTGAAGGAGAGCTCCTGCACCATAGCCCAAAGCATAGCAGTATGTAGAATCAAAGTTTGTAGGCAAACCACATCTTCCTTCATACCTGAGCAGTACAAACCATGTATCAGAAAACCTATAACAAATCATGCACTAATCTTTCCATTACACTCCAGGATAGGAACAATGTCAAATGTCTTTTCAAACAGATCATGTACTATTCAACAGAGGAAATAGTGACTCATACTTGACGTGATTTTTAGTAAATAGTTATAATTACCCGAAGAAGTGGGACTGTCCTTTGAAATGGCCTTTGTATGAACCTTCTTGCTTCCTCTTCTCCAACTCAGTCTCAACCATTTGAATAAGCATTTTCTCAGTCTCAATTTTGGCAACCTGAAGGTAAAAGCAGAGTTATGAATAATGATGCCAGCTTAATTACAATGGTTGAAATCAGACATAAAATGGTATACATAATAAATACCTGGACATTTCCATGTGGATCTCTTTCAAGCATCAATTGTTCTTGAATTGCTGGTGGTAAAAATTCAAAAAGCTGCAGAGATTGATTTGTGAGTTTCTTTTTCCATTGCCCACCTTCATCTACAACATCATGGGCCAAAACCTCATTCAGTTCTGCTATAAGCTGCTGAACCTGAAAAGAAACATCCAATAAACATGATAAATTGAATGGGGATAGCTGTAGAATCAAAATGAACATTGCGTTCAAATAAAGAGAAAAATTGACATTGCCAATATAGTTACAAAAAGGTAAACATCCAATAAACATGATTAATTGAACGGGGATTGCTGTAGAATCAAAATGAACATTGCGTTCAAATAAAGGAAAAAAACTGACATTGCCACTAAAGTTACAAAAAGGTAACTTGCCTCAGGAATGAAATCAATTAAACCTTCAGGAATAAGAATCACACCATAATTATATCCAAGACCAGAACGTTTACAGATTACATTTACTATGTAATCTGTAACATTTTTCAGCGTCAGTTTCTTAGCAGCAACCTGCAACAAGATAAAAGAGGGTAAGAGAACGTATATGGGAAGCTTTTCTACAATGAACATAACTGAACAGTAGAAATTACAAAAATGATATGGCCCAAGAGCTTTCCTACACACAATGTCAACTTTCCCAGATCAGCTTGAGCATTAATTACAAAAGAGTTAAGCCAGGGAATTACTTTGGAAGAGTCAACTAACAAAAAATGGGGATCATAATTAGATGCAACAAAGGAGGAAAACAAGGTACTTCAAACTTGACAAAGTCCAAAGCAGTCACCAACAATGGAACCAAGTTTTTTTTCCCCAGAGATGCACAAAACATGATATACTGATAAATTACCAGTTAACAAACTCAACTGGTCAAATATTCAAAACTAAAGAAGCATATTAAAAGAAGCACCTCTTCTCCAATGATGGTGATGTTTGGATGAGTTTGCAAGGCACACTCCAATGTAATGTGAGAAGCTGCACGTCCCATAAGCCGGACAACTGCAGGAAACACAGATTATGAGCAGGCATTACTTGGATAATCAGTAATGTGTATAACATGCTTGAGCACATTTGAGCAAGCATGGAAAAAGCAAATTCCTGATAGCCCATTGCAATTAAGACAGGATCAGTTCTCAGTTGTGTAGTTGCAAAGAAAATAAAGATATCTGAATAACAATTATAATGGAACTACAGGGAAAATAGAGAAGTTAGTGGCAGTTCATGTTCTAGTGCTTGTTGAGGGAAAATGATAGCATTATTTAAATAGCCATCTGCACAATTCTATATCTGAGGACACTCATCAAATGCAATTAGCTAATATTAATATTTATCTTCAATATGGATTCATAAAACAGATAATAGGAATTTATTTGAAAAAGAAAATCAATGTACAAACTTACAGTGATAATATTTTCCAGTTGATCGAGCATCAACCATGACATTTCCAATCATTTCTGCATATATCTGCATGAACCACATATATTATTAACATTCTATTGTGTGAAGCTGGTAACAAAAACGATATCAAACTATTAATGGAATTAGGATTAGTTGCAACCTCATCCCATTATAACAATATTGATAACACTGGCAAGATAAGGTGACAATACATGCTATAGAATCGTAAATGTCCAAAAATTGTTAAACAGAAATGCAAATTGCATACAAGCAATAATATGGCAACCAATTCAGTAGGGTCCAGCATAATACTGTCACTAGTATTGCCTTTCACAATTAAATGTGCGGAAAAGATGTCAATGAAATGGGACAACTCAAGCATGGTGGGCAAGGCAGGTGTCAATGGAAAGTGCAAAGACTATCCCTGCACACACACACACACAGAGGCACATACTTGTGTGTAAATATATATTGCACAAACATGTGTGCATAATGTATGGTTACATACAATTTAAGACCATGAGTAGCAAAATTGAGATTCTACAAAATCCAGAATTAAAGGGTCAAGCTTTGGGAAATTTGCATTAGTGTAATGAAAGTTGTGATATATTAACATTTTTAAGAGAGTTAATTAAATGAAATAAATAAGGTTAAAAGTAACAAGTTTTCATGAAACGTTGAATTAGTGTTGCTCAAGCATAATCGTAATCTGTAAGGTTTTATATACAGAGATAAGATGCCATGCTTCGAAGAAGGAATTTCCATCCAACCACATACAGTTTTCAAGCAAATTTTAATGAAAGACTACGATCAAGTAATTCCAACAACTAGATTCATAATGCACAACATAACGAAAATGTGATATCTCAGCATTTTGATTCAAATAGGAAAGAATATTTATACTCACCTTGCAAGCAGTATCAAATCCAAAACTGGTAGGAACCTCCTTGCATTTCAAATCACCATCAATGGTTTTTGGGCATCCAATCACCCGAGTTTTCAAATTTTTACCCCTGATTGAACATTAAAGGAAACAAAAGTGATATCAATAAGGCTAATGGTAGTTGAAAAAAAAGTTTTCTTCTCTACAGCAGCATTCCTACCCCAATTTGAAAAATAGTACAATAAGAAACTTCCATCAAGGCATACCTGAAGTTTTCAGCAAGGAGGCAAGCATTGGTGTTTGAGTCATCCCCACCAATAACAACAAGCCCATCCAAGTCAAGTTTCTTAGCTGTTTCTTCAGCTTGTTTAAACTGCAATTCATTCCCATTTATCCTATCAAGTCTTACAAAAAAAGAAGAAAAAAGACTAGGAAAATATACAAAAAAAAAGTCACCACTGCAAACAAGTTCAGAAAGAGTTGCACCTGCTCAGGTGTTTCAATCTTGTCTCTTCCACTGGCAATCATGTCGAAACCACCCTAACAAAAAGAAGTAACAACCAAATCAGAAATTAAGTTCCGCTTAAGAAACATGCACATTCAATAACTAAAGAAAACAATGTTTAAGATAACTTTCACATAGTACACCCTTCAAATTGCATTGATCATTTAATCTACCAAACATTACAACCTAGTTAATAATTCAACATCTAAACCAACTACTCCTCTTCATATAACAATGATCCATGCACACACCCAAAGAAATTCGACCACAAAAATCAACAACCTTACTAACTCAAAACAATCCCACATTCAAATAAAAAAATATATAAAAAAACACAACTTTACCTGGTTTCTGTAAGGATAGATATAATCAGCATTCAATTCAACATATTTGCACTTCATGATCCCAGCCGGACCTCCCCTAAATCCATACAACACACTTCCTTTCGCCCGATCCTGCAAATAATCTACACCGCCACCACAACCAACCAGTCACAAACCACAAACTACACAACAATATCAACTCATAAAAACAACAATCAGACCCATTAACATGGCTTACCGTAGATTCCAGAAATAACATTATGGCCACCAGGTGCTTGTCCACCGGACAAAACGACACCAATCCTCAACTTCTGATCTGAGCTCAAAGTATCCACATTGTTTGGCACCAACATTGCTGATGGCTGCCCAAACATATTCGGAAACAGCTTCGCTATCTCATCTGCCAAACACACCACAACAAAACCAAACAAAATCAAAACTTTAGAGATTAATTGATTAACCAAGAGTTTAGTTACGATAATATTGATTGATCTAGGAGACTAGGGACAAAACTGACCAGGATTGCCGGCAGCGGAGCTAGGAGGACCGTCGACGATTTGGAAAGGGTTCTGGAGGACAGAAGGGAGAGGGAGAGCGTGATCAATGCGGCTAGATTGAACTTCGCTGTAAACGGAAGCGACGCGTCCAGCGGCCGGAGCGGAGTTTCCGGAAGAGGCGGCGACGGCGCCATTGATTACAGAAGGAGGAGCCATCTTTGGTAGCTACACCTAACTACACTCCGTTTAGGTTCCTTTTGTTTTTACGTTGTAAGAGGGAGTGAGTGAGAGTGTGTTAAAAGGACCCTATACTTGTGTTTCGGTCCCGAATCATTGGAATCTCCGTCCCCAACATAGTCCTTGGATTGTTTATATGTTGTCAATCAGCCCTTTTACTTTTTTTTATGGTCGGTGTCTATAGATAATTTATAAGTAAATAGGTTGAAGTAAAAGTGTAAAAGGCGAAATAGAAGCCTTAATTTGATAGAAATTAAAACATAGTAATTGGTTTGAACAATGTTTCCTAATTAAGGGACCATGTGGGTGGGGGGACCCGGAGAGGTAGTTGCTGCCTGGCCCACAGATCTGAGGGTATTTTGGGCAATATGAAAATATTGCAGGCTTATGTTGGTGGACACGTGGCGAGGTGCAGGGTTTGGTTGGGGGTAAATGGACGGTCTGGATTCTCTTGTTGAGTTTGTTGTGAGTACTTCACCTAACCACTGTGCTGTCGTTGGTGGGGGGAAAACCACTGGATATTCCAAGGATTTTTATGGGATTATGCTCCAAGCGATCAAGAGCAGCTTCGGGATTTTAGTGAACGTAACACCTCCTCTATGATTCGGAGCGTATTGTTAATATTGTTTGGAAAATGAGATTTAATCAATGTTATTATAATTAATTTAATGACTTCAATCAAACCGTTGAATTTGCCACTCGATTGTTGGGTTGTGTAGTATTATATTAGATAGATGACCCTTCCTATATCGTGGATGTTCTTTTTTTTTTTTTTAAGTTAAAAAAAAACTTCATGCGAAACTTAGGATTAAAAAAAAAAAATAGAGTATTTGGTTATTCAGTCTAATAACCTTAGCTAAAATAATAATATTTTTTTATAAAAAAAATGACAATAAATAAACCCAATTAATAAAAAAATGACATATAGGATATAAAAAAAGTGAGAATAGAAAAAGATTCGAATCAATTCAGGTCAACCTATCGATTCTGTAACTCGGGATATGAAATTGAGATAATCTAAAGAGAGAAAAGTGAAAAAAAAATAATAGAGACTAATTCATAACCTACCAAATGTTGAAAAACAAAATTTAAAAAAAATAAGCTAAAAAAACATAAGTTCATTAAAGCTAACTTTCTAAATTCACGACTTCGGTTATAAAACTGACAACACATTATAGAAGATAAATTTAAAAAAATTATGAAGCAAAATCCTTAATAAAATAAATGCAATAAATTTAATTAAAAACCACAATAAAATAAATGAGCACTAAATTTTTTTGCAATATTTTTTCAAAACTCGTTAATTTTATTTGTTAAATCTTTCTAAAAAATATATAATTTTGACATTCTTTTAGAATAAAAAAATCAATTTATTTAGGTAACCCTGGTCAACTTACTTGACTTGTGACCTAGGAGCTACTTGGGGTCAACCCCTATGTCGGGTATAAAAAACATAATAAAAAAAATAAAGACCTAATTTCTTTGTTAAATTCTTTTTAGTTTTTTTTTAACCCGTCTTAAAACCCATTGAATTTTTTTTGTAAATTTTTTTACCAAAATAATGTTATTTTTACATATTTGTAAAATAAAAAATTTAGTTGCCCGGCTAATCCTGACCAACCCACTCGACTTGTGATCATGGATGTGCCCCGGTTGACTGGGTTATGTTTAAAAACCATGATTAAATAAATGAGAACATAACTTCTTTGTGAAAATTTTTAAAAACTTGTTGAATAATTTTTTTTAGACCAAGTTATTCTGGGGTAATTTTAGCCAACTCACTTGATTTATGATATAGTACTTGAGAATTAAACTAGGATTGAAAAAATGAGAATAAAATTTTAGTCCTAATGGATGATTGGTTTATATTCTTAATTCTATTAGAATTCCATTCCTAGACAAAACAATCATATCCCTATAAAGTTTCCATTGTTTAATGCAAAGATCTTATATAGCAAGGATTTTTAATTCATGCCACACATCTTAACATCTTCAAATTCACGACTGATTCCCAGCCTTTGGCACAATCCTTGAAAATGCAGCAAGCACACCAGAAGTGATTCCTACTAGGCAGGAGACACCAACCAAAAATTCTGTTGAGTTATTACATGTCAACGAACTTTGAAGAGTATGATCATCGAATTATACTTGAAGTTTTCCATGATGTTAATTTGCACCAATTTGTTTTTATGCTGTAAATTCCAATGATGGACAATATTGATAAAGTTTTTAGATGTTAGCGTTGCTAGTCAGCATTCTTGGGTGGATGGTTACCAGCTCGGAAGGTTCAGTCCTACCAAGTATGTTGTAATGCTACCTCAAACAGTACCATACAAACCTCAATCAGAATAGTTAAAAGGTTATTCATGATCTTGATTCACTACTTTACAACATTAAATTTCTACGTTGGAGGTTGAATTATTCAGTGCTAGGTGGTTTCTGCGCAGATCCCAGTCATGGAGTTAATTAATGCTTGAACCGTCATTACTTTATAGAATATATAGAAATTGTAAACAAACTTTTCACTTGGAAATTATGACTCTTGAAGTTTCAATGCACCAAAGTTTTTGATGTTAAGGGTTTAGAATTGCTAGCCAAGTTTAGATAACTAGATTCATGATCATTTTGCATATTGAACTTATCAGGTTTCAAGCAAAAAGTGCTGTCACTGATCTTGAATGGAAGAAGAGGGGACCGGTATCAAGAACTCAGTAGTTAAATAAACGCCCATGTTACAAGAATTGCTGGCTTTCTTGTCCTTTGGATTATGAAGTTTATGATGTGTGTGATGGGTAAAGTACTAGAAACAGCTAATTTGCCTTTATGATGCATTAGGGCAAATAACACAATCAACTTGTCTACTTTCCTACACTCCCCTGCCATACGTAAACCCCCCCACACACTGTTCTGCTGCTAAAAATAATGCAGTCCCAAACACTTGAAAGTAAAGAATGTGCTAACACTCGGTGACTTATTGCACGCATCAGAATATTATATTTTTTGAATCCTTAAAATTCACAAACCAAGAGCTAATCACGTAATTCTGATAAACATCATACTTGTAACCAGGCATCACATTTCAGAAAAAGGAAAGGATTTAGTGTAGGATAATTGCATGTGGGCATGGAATGTGGGTATCAGTGGTTTCGACTCAACAACATTTCAAAGATTTGGAGATCTTCCAAGGTATAGCTAGAATATGTTTAATGAGGGGAATCTTCTTGAGCAAGTAATTGTAGGTTTTTGATAGTGATGAATAAAGAGGGAAATAAACTAGTGCAGAGATGCTAACTGGGATAAAGGAGACTGCATATAGAGTAATTTTTTCCCAACTTTCCTTACTGTATATCATCAGAAGGATTGTTGCTCCAAATGCTACCATCATCATAGCCACGGAAAAGAACAGAAATGTGAAGCCTATCATCAACTTATTAGGAAGTATATGCTTGAAATCTTTAAATCGAAACGGCGATGATAGGATAGAGAGGAAGGTAACGACTGCTGTCAAAGCAAAGGTAAGGGAGAGTACATCTGCCACAGTGAAAACCACAAAGAATGGTTTGTTGACGAGGACAGGAACACCAGTGCTCTGATTCGGACCTCCTGGAACCGTGTAGGCTGCAGCAAAGGCAACGGTGGCAATGAGAACTGCTACCACAGAACATCCTTCTGCTGTTGTCTTTAGCCATTCTTTGGCTAAATTGCGGAGTTCAGAGTTTGCAGTAAAGAAAAACCCTTCTGCAGTGAGCATCTTACTGTTCCGATGACCCTGGAAATGGGATGGAGTGACTTTTTCGACGCGCTGCGTTCTCACATGGATAACAAAGAGAACATATCTTTCAAAAAACTTTTAAAAGAAAAAATATATACCATTAGACCATTAATTTTTTTAGATCTTTCTTCTTATAAAACAGTCACAAATTATTTTCTTAAGATGGATTGTTATGTAAACTCATGCCTACCATATCGCTATAAAGTGTGTAAATGGAATGTAATATTGCCACACGTCTAGTCAAACTGCTTCAGGATTCAAGATTAGTATGACAGTCAAAAAATATTTTGCTTGCCTGTGAATTATGTGAAAGATAGGTATGCATAGCAGGAAGGTAAAAGTGAAAAGTCTAAAAAGTGCACCTCAAACCAGAGTAACTCTTCCTGTAATAGGAATGCAGGACCTTCCATCTTCTCATCAGATACAACATCCTTCGATTTCTTTCCGACGTTGTGTAGAATGGAATTCCCATCCTTATCAATCTTCCTTCCCAGCCTCTTCATAGGCACTTCCATTCGTGTCACAAGCTTAAAAATCTTCAGTTGGCGGTATTTGATTGCTACATGCAGTACATTTCTCCCATCATCATCAATGTGTTCAACTGCCTGGGGATATGCTTTGAGTATTTCCTCAACAATCTCCACACAGCCCGACTTTGTAGCCAAAATCAAAGGAGTTTCTGCACGACTCTCCATTTGGTCTGGAATTGTATTATACAAATGTACTTCTTGCCGTTCTTGCCCTCCCTTTTCTCCGTACTTATGAATTTTAGGCTTCATCACGTCGATGCCAGAAGAAATACACTCCCAGGAGGTATCTTTTCTGACTAAAAACTTGGCAAGCTTCACAGCTGATTTATACTTTTTTTTTTGCTTTTGAACCTTTTTCCTCCATGTTGAACTTCCACAAGATTTAGCTTTCAAGGAAATGAGTTAATTGGAAATTGTTTATTGCATATAAATTCTGTCATGTGAGGACGAGTTTATTATGCAGAAACAAGGCAAGTTACATGATTGTTAAGAGGACTGACAGAAAAAGAAAGGAAGCTATAATACAAAATCCAAGAATTTATAGATGAGAAGTGCAATAATCATACTTCCATACCTAACTTAATGAATCCATCTTCAGGCTCTTGTTTAAAAACTGATGGGTTGCATGATAAAATCTGAAGACCAGTCATACCATCACCATCTCTTTGACCAATTAAATGTTCGTACTTCGATGCAATTTGGTATGCCAAATCTATAGTCCAACGTAAGTAAAACGATTCAGCATCAGAATATCAACTTCATATGTTGAAACAAAATTGACTTGCAGATGGGGGGAAGAAATGAATTTATAATTGACAATGCTTACCAAAATGCAGAGAAAGAATGGCCATGTGAAGGATAGTGGTTTTATCACTTCTCTGTACATAGAATTGCAAACCAGATTCATCATATCCAGGGACTTTAGCAGCTAGAAAGTCGAACATATCAGTTTTTCCATACCGGGCCGCACGAAAGAGAGCCGTCTCCCCATTGTGGTTGCGCATGCCTAACAATCCAGGGGCTTTCTTCAGAAGTTTACGTGCAACAGCTACAGTATGGTTGCTTGTGGCAGTCTCATGGAGGATTGTGTTTCCTACACCATTTTGGCGAGTCAACTTGTCGAGATGATGATCAGGCAACTCATCTAGTAATTGTTCTACCAAGGATGCTTCTTTGGCATATGTAGCCATGTGAAGTACTGTATCGTCGGTTACTGTTATTACGTGCAATGCATGATCCTGAAGCCTCAGGCAGAGATCTGCAACGCTCTTCGTGTTTCCTTCCATGAGAGCACAGTACAAGTCTCCGTTTATTTTCTGTTTAGGATCGATTTCAGTAGTACGGGAAGACATCAAGGGCAGCATGAAGAAGAGAGTGGTTAATGTTTTCCTTGAAACCAAAAAAAAAAAAAACGAAGAAAATTTGCTATTCCAATCCTCAACAACAACCTTCTCCTTTATATCAGAATTCTGCTATCTTGAAGATTACGCAGATATGCCCTATTGGAGTACCTGCAGACGAATGGAGAGCAAGGTATAATATCCTCAGTACTCATGAAAAATGTGAAAGCTATCTCCCCTTTTCCAAAACTGTAGACAGAAGCTATTGATTTCATGACTGCATCTGGATTATCCATCATCTTTACTTGTGGTAGAGTTAGAATCTTGAACTTGTCCTTAATTTATTGGAGAGTTATGATCACTAACTAGCTATATAGTTTTCCACCCATCTTACCTTTTTATTTCTTTAATTTCAAAAAATTAAATAATACTTTGTATTGATCTCTTAAAATACACTATTCTTTTCTGGTGAATTCTTGCTGATGAGCTCCCCTTTTGTGGGGATATTTTCGAATTAATCCGTTTTTAGAAGCATATATTATTAATTACTCTGTTTTTTTATAGCTCAGGAACTTAATTGATCATTATAAAAATGTATTGCATTTGTTAAACCATAATATTGAAGCTTGAAATCGAGATTCACATTCTTGCTTCTAAAATGAACAAGCAAAAAAGAAGAAAGTAAATTATTCGTTGCTTTGCCTTTTCCTTTTGGAATAATCCTACTTTAAAGAAGCTAGCATAGAAAATCAATATTTGTGTTTCACGTTCATGACAAATTGTCCTTGAAATCTATTTCCAACTAGCCATGGGGACATCATTTACTTCTGCTTGGAGTATATATAGAGTGCAATGGAAGTGATCACCAACCAGCTACGGCGTCGTTTAGTTCTGTTTAAAATTTCAGTCAAGGAACCATATACTTGAACACGGCAGGCCGGGAATAGTATCGCAGGCCATGGTTTGTTCTTGAAACATCAGTCTCCTGGTAGGACAGGGGATATTCCGATGATTAATTCAGTAAATGTAAGAGAAGAAAGTAATGAACATAAAGAGAAAAATATAATTATATGCATGAAAAATTTGTGTATAATTCTTGAAAACCTAAAAAAATACATAAAAGTACGTGCTGGGGGGTGTTTTGTACAGGGATTGCATGAGTTCTTCTTGATTTTTTTTAATGTTTCCACAAGAGAGAGTAGAGTTTAATTATTTTTGTTATAATCTAATTTTGACCCTTTATTTTTTTATATTTTAATAAATTAAAAAAATTCAAAAAATATATCTTTTCAGTAAATTTAATTAATTTTAATCATGTCATTATTTTTGCTTTTTTATTTAATTTTTGTATGTTAAAAAATAATAAAAATACATAACTGAGATTGAAATTGGACCAATAATTGAGTATTATAGCAAAAATTAAGTTTGAGAATTTTTGGGCTACAATTGAGGGCTTAATTGAAGAAGAAATTGATTAAAGGGCTTAATTTGATTTAATTTGGTTAAGATTAAAAGAAAATGAAATTCAAAGATGAGTTTGAAAATAATTGCCAATTTAGAAGATCAATATGGGTCTAATCGAAGAAGAAAATTGAAATTGAGAGTTAGTTTGATTTAAAAATGAAAAATTGAAGAACCAAAACAGAAATGAAAGAGAGGGAGAAATCATAGGACATATTGTAATTTGGTTAAGGGTGAAATTGAAAGAAATTAAGAAGAAAGAGGTGAAATTGACCTGAATTAGGAAAATCCAAAGGCCAAGGACTGAAGTACAAATGACGCTAAAACGCAGGGACAAATAAGAAGTTTAATTTGATTTTAATTAGAAAAACCTAATAATAATTAAGGCTGAAAACGACGCTGTTTCACATTAAGTGAAAGTGAAACAATGCGTTTTGATAGAAAGAGGGAAGAACAGATGATGAATATTTTAAGGAAACGACGCCGTTTTGTTCTAAATTCTTCAGAAATTCAGGGCATTAAAAGACGTTGGAACAACTGACTCTCATGCAACATTAGAGCTTGATCTTGATCCTAATTGAATCTCTTGGTGGCACAAAAACAAAAGAAACGTGTCCTCTACAATCGTAGCACAAGAAATCAGGTTTTAATTCTGAGGATCTACTACAGATTGTGAGTCAAACATACCCTCTCAGTCAGCTTTTCATCAAGAACTATAGCCCAGCCTTTCCATTCTTATGCAAGATCCATTTTTCAAAATTTGATACTCTCTCGATGAATCAAGCTAAGAGGAATCAATGGCCAATACCTAAGCTGATTTCCAGGGCTATCATCAAGGATTTGATACTAACAAAGGCAGTGATTTTTTCCCCTTTCTTAAAAGGATTAACACCCGCCTATAAAAGGAGCGCAAAAAAGAAAAAAAAGGAGGATCACCAGAGGGAAGAACAGAGAGGGCAAGAAACCACAGTAGAAAAGTTGATTCGGTGGGTGCAACGGGACAGACGACATCTTCATCCCTCTAGTGGCAGATCGTTAATTCTTCTCCCTTTTGGTGTAGATTTTTGGTTCCATAAGACCACTTTGGTCTACAGCAAAACAGGTATGGTCTCTTATGATTATTCAGTTTTCACATGAAGAATATCATTACGTATTCGTCATTCCATGCCTTCTTCGTGTATGAACATGTACGAGTAGAGCTCAAGACCATATATTTGTGAGATCAAGACTTTATTCTATTTTTGCTTGTGAAGTTTGGATAGAGTTGCAAGTTGTTCACCCTTGAGAATGCATATTCATTTAGGGAGTGGAATCCCAGGAAGTTAATCTTTCATGATCATTAGATAGATGAAAAGAATGTACAGAACTGAGAGGTGTAGTTTCTCTTCTTCTTCCCCTGAATGGCTTGGAAAGTGTTTGTCTTTCAGTAGGAAGCTTAACAAAGTCTTTCCTTTCTTTAAACTGCCAAGTCCCTCA
>Ga0325414_1004106_pt1 | contig 15207 bp, 4 predicted proteins | sample PopdelMetagenome_8_FD_206183 | JGI IMG/M metagenome (GOLD analysis project Ga0325414, IMG submission 206183) | Populus deltoides microbial communities from Bellville, Georgia, United States - Leaf-PdKOR-R3 | ecosystem: Host-associated > Plants > Phyllosphere > Phylloplane/Leaf | place: USA...
GCACATTGTATTGCTTAATATCTTTCGAGATCTTGGTATATTTAGAAATTCAGAAAACAAGCCCTTCTTGGCCCGAAAGAAATTAATATGAGAAGGCTTAAAAAATATTGGGGAGGGGGGTACAGGTTTATAGACAAAGTTGATAATGTATTTTTGTGTGTAGAAAAATATAATTCTGTAACAAAGCTAAATTCATATCAATTAAAGGTATACTGATGGCCTAAATTCAATTTAATTAAGACCATACTAAAATATTATATTTAAAAAAAAATCATGTACCTTCTATTTTCCGTACAACTTTACTTCTGGAAAGATAGTTTTCTTAGTAAAAAACAAAAAATTATCAAATATAATCATTAATTTATCGTATTTTTAAATTAACGGTAAGTTCGTTAATCCTAAAAGTTTGGAATTTATCGTATCTTTAAATTAACGGTAAGTTTGTTAATCCTAAAAGTTTGGAGTCATCGAATGAACTCATTATTATATATATATCTTATTATTCTATTTTTAGATTAACGATAAGTTCGTTAATCCTAAAAGTTCAAAGTGATCGATTGGACTCATCATCATCATTATTATTATTATTATTATTATATATTCTATCAATTTATACCGTGTATTATCATGAAAATAAATCATTTGTTTTAGTAAGTCCGTTAATGCTAAAAGTTTGGAGTGGTCGATTAAGCTACTTGTTATACATATTTTATTATTCTATCAATTTATATCATGTGTTGTCATGATAATAAATTATTTGTTTTAGTAAGTTCGTTAATTCTAAAAGTTTGAAGTGATCGATTCAACTCGTTATTATATGTATTTTATTATTCTATCGATTTATATCATATGTTATCATGAAAATAAATTATTTTTTTTGGTATTATATCAACAGAAATAATTATTTTCTTAAATGATAATTTTTTGATGATATCTATGTTGTAATGGATAATAACTCATGAGTTATCGGGTAAAGATTTTTTTTAGATCATAAAGTAAAATATCATTTTTTTATTAACATAGGTGTCCGGGTCAGCATATCTCAACTAAACTTCAATTGCTTATTTATAGGAAAGATTCGATATACTTGGTGCTCTATTACATACAAGATTTGTTTTTTTAAAAAAAAAACAAAATAGTACCATATGTATTGCGAAAAATGAATTACATAAAATTAATATTTATTAATTTCTATTAATTTCTCAAGAATTAATTATCAGAACACAAAAATCGGATTTTCTTACTTATTGAGAATAAAAAAGTATGGCAATTAAAGGTATGAGATGCAGCAATTACTCACTCGTGGACCCAGTAGATACTGCATTGAATGGAAATGAAAGCATAGATGTCTTTTACCGAGTTTGCAAATTTGCCATATTTCAATGTGTGGACCGATACTCAAAAACTCCATACAAATACAATCGATGTTTACGCAACCCCAAGTGCTCTGCTAACTCGTCTTTATTAATACTGACAAAATATCTAAAGTCTGTGGCTGAATCAGTGTCGACGAACACACAAAATACTAGTAATTGTAATAATTATTTTTAATTTATTTTTTTAACAACCTGATTTTTTTTATTTAATTTTTTAAAATTTTATCATTTAATATAATATTGTTTTGGAAATTATGTTTTATAATTTTATTTTTTTCATTGAGTTATATACTGGTCTTATGAATTTATTTATTTATTTTTATTATTTTCAATCTTCAACAATTGAAAGTGAAGCTTCATAATTTATTTATTTATTTTCATGAATTTATCTTGATTTAATGATATAACTTGCATGTTTAACAAGTTGATTTTAGTTGGGTTTTTTTTGCTATTTTTTAATTGATTTTTTTATTTTATCATTAAACATTAGTTTAGTTAAAAATTAAATTTCATATCTTTTTTTTATTTGCTTTCTACAGGGATATTCCAATCTCATGACTCATGTCACGAGTTTGACATGTTGACTGAAGTTAACTTTGTTTATTTTCTGGGTTTTTTTAATTGAATAATTTTTTTAATCGGCCTTCTTAATTTTTTTATTTTCTTTCTATGAGATTATTTTGATCTCATTTTTTTTATTTCTTCCTTTAATACTAAGCTGTTTGAGAACTGAACTTCATATCTTTTTTACAAATTGTTTTTGTAAAATTATCTCGATCTCATAAATTTAATTTTTCTTCTTGATTTCAAACTTTAACATTGAACTTGTCAGAAATGGAGCTTCGTAATTTTTATTATTTACTTTTTATGAAGTTATATTAGTCACATGTTTCAGATTGCAAGTTTAACAAGTTAACTTGATTTGACTTAGATTTTTTTTTTGTTTTATTTTATTCTTCAACATTGTGTTAGTTGGAAATTGAGTTTTGTGTTTTGTTTTTAATTTTTTTATATGAAGTTATCCTTATCTCATTATCTGGATAGCGGGTTTGACAAGTTAAACTATAAAATAATTTAATAAATTTTTAAAATATTCTAGTGATCAGATTAAAAGTTGTATTGGTAAGTAATAGATACCTATACGTCTTGGTACAGGAAGTAATTCTAAAAAGATTAAAAGAAAGTCATATATTTATCCATGTTAAATTCATTGTATATAAAATATTTTTTTTTTCACGCCTTATCCACGAAACAAAGTATAATGAAGACTAGGAAATTGCCTCTGGCCATTGTGACATAACAAAACAGTGAGATACACCAGGCCAAATAATCGCCAAATGTCCTTCAATAAAGCCCCCAATACTGGAGAACCTTTACAAAGAAGCTTCGTTCAAATTCCTTAGAACTCCTGAAAGTTCAAGCAGTAGGAGACCATCCACAATACACAAGTTGTAGCATCCTGATTCCTTAACCCGTACAAAATGTGCATCAAAACCACTATGCAATTGTTTATTTTTGTATTTTAAAATTATTTTTGAAAAAAATTAATTTTTTTATTTTAAATTAATATCTTTTAATATTTTCGGATTATTTTGATGTGTTGATATAAAAAATAATTTTTTTAAAAAAAATATAATTTTAATATATTTTTAAACAAAATACACTTTAAAAAATAACCACAACCACATTCTCAATTACCTCCCTATCTACTAGCATTGCATTGGCCACAGGCCACCTCAAAATCTTTCACAGACCGATCTCCTTCTTAACTAGATGCATACATAGGATCACTCCTTGCCCTCATTTCGTAAGATAGTGTTCTCAATACTCCATGCCAAAGCAATTTGAATGCATATATAACCATTTATTTAGTGAAAAATAGATTTTTTAAAAAGAAATAATTTTTTTAGAAAATAAATTCCTGAAAATAAATTATTTTTCGATATTTAGTAATATCATAAAAAATAAATTAAAAAACATTTTCTAGTATTTGGTTATGTCATAAAAAATGAGCTGAAAAATAACTTATTAATATTTAATTTTGTTTTTCAAGTTTATTAATATAACAAGAAATAAATCTTATAAATTAAAAAATTAAATAAAATTAAAATTAAAAAAAAATTCTAATTTTATAAATTATTTCAAATATTAATAAATAGATTAAAGAAGTGATGCAGGCTAGAACGGAACTCACACGTGTTTCAACACACAAGAGTTTCTGCAACACACAAGAGTTTCTGCGATCTGTAATTTCGCAGAAAAACAGAAAGAAGAGAGATTTTTGAGTTAACTATTCAAAGAGGTTTTTTTATCTTTATTTCCCCCCTGTCGCAATGCATTACCATCAAGTAAATAGAGGAATTGACCTCTTAGACTTCTAAAAACAACTCCCTTGGATCAGGAAACAATCCTGCATTAACTAAGAAATAAAAGCTGAATGGAGAAACGGAAAGAAAATTAAACTCTTAGACTCCTAAAGCAAACAACCCCAAATTAATTAGGGAAATAAAAGCTACATGAGGAAACGGGAATGAAACTCCAATCGTTACATAAGAAACTTAAAGTGTCCAGTTGTGCAATTTATGACTCAGCAATGTCAAGCCTTTTTGTTGTTTTGGGTGTCTTAAATATGAGGCTTGCTACCCGGTCTGCATCAAGAAGTCAAAACAATACACTTCAAACATGGAAGTTAAACAAGATGGAAGGTGCCAACCTTATGCTTGTTGCAAAACTTGTAGAAATCCAAATCAAAACAACACCACACTGATTGGTTATGTCATATGTAATGAGTTGATTCTCCCAAACTGTTGCACCAGTGCTAACATCGACAATGATAACTCACGTATCACGACAACATCTTAATCCATAACAAGGTTCAAACTTCAAGTTATATCCACCATTCAGGAAACAACTTTGCAGATTCATCTAGTTCTGTGATTTACTACCATAAAATAAGGTCAAATTCAGAAATTTCACATGTTACCCCATATCTACCAACAGTAGAAACAAATGACAATGAAACAGAAAACAACAGGAACAAAAACATTCCAAAAGGGAAACAGATTGCCGTTTTTATCCCGTAGAAGAAGAATGAAGAACGATTGTCAAAATTTCAGCATGGAAGTTCTGGAAAGAAGTGCTGATAGCTTCAACAGCCAGTCATCTGCAAACAATTAACTGCCCGCAAATAAATGTCTACTAAAACACCATATGGTTCAGTTAATGATGGGATTACGCTAAACATCCATACACACCAATGTCGACCACGAATTTAAGTTAAAACACCTCCCATAACTCCCAAAAACAGAGGAAAAAAAACAGTTAGAATAAAGCAAAGCATATGTGATATAGGACAGGGCAGTCAAAGGTACAAAAAATTAGAATTCCCAGAAAATTAGAGAAAGATTAAAGAAACCCTGTAGAAGAGGGTAAATCCATGTAGAAGAGGGCGAAGGAGTTAGAAGAAAACCCTATAGGAGAGGGTTCAAATACACAGAAGAAACATAATCACTTCTGAAATGTTAATTCATAATAAATGTTTTCTGCATTTTACAAAGGATATGGTGTTTATATAGACACCAAGAAACCTTAATGTCCTAAACTAATAATAAGAATCATAATAAATATTAGTTTTAATAATAAATTAACAAAATCCTAAAAATCAATCTAAATAATAACAAAATTCTATGCATAATAGATTACAAACAAATAACTTAACTACATTGTTCTTATGCTGCATCAATATGGAAATCAAACAAAAACCTGCTACAAAGAAAAACGGGGCTAATTTATATATTATACACTAGTAGTTCACGATACATGAACGATAAATCTCAAGAACAAATAACAGAAAAAAAATATACAGCAGAAACGAGCTAATACACTGTCAAGGTCCTCGAGGATACAGATGAATTGCAATATAATAGTAACAAATATTCACCAGTCAGCAGCTACAGGGAGAGCTGAGTTAGAACATTCAGTGACATTTTTTTGTGAAGATAATAGAGTGGAGAGGAGTGTGGCATAATAAATTGAACTTTACTGTGAGAATAACCGAGACTACAATCAGGAGAAGAATAAAGCATACGAGACATGGGCAGAGAGCTACCACACACTTGCTCTCCCCGCCCTCGTTTCCCACTTTCTCCTCATCTTCCCTGTCTTTGATCCACTGCGAGTAGCTCCGTGGCAAAGCACCACTACCATTAGACTTGCCCATTGAAAATGGGTGTGATCTGATTGTATTCAAGCGGTGACTAACAAAATGAGATCTAAATTTAGCTGACGAAGACAGTAGGAGTGTGATGGTGGTGGCAGGTAGCTAGACTGGTGGTTGTCTTTTGAGTAAAGAAATCGCAATTCACGGCAAAGCTGTAGGTTTGTCTGTCTAGCGAAAGGATGGACCCTTTCTCCGGGCCTGATCAACTAGCTACTTTGCTTTGTATAGGCCAGGCCATGTCAGGCTGTTAAGAAGGCCCATTTTGTAAAACTGCTTTGCAAGAAAGATCCTTTTCTTTTCCAGAATTCCACGAAACAAAAGGATGACTGCCAAATTTTACTTTTTTAAATTGTTTTTTTATTTAAAATTATTTTATTTATTAGTACAACATAACAATAAAAAAACGTTAAAAAATTAAAAATTTTGGCAAGTAAAATGTCAAACACGTTATAAAGTTTAATTTGATACCTTTACTTTCGATGTCAATCATTTATTAGAAAGGGTGCTCGAAAGGGTTGAATATTGATATTTTAAAATATTTTTTTATATTAAAATAATATTTATTTTTATTTTAAAAAAATTATTTTTAATCTTAGTATATCAAAATAATTTAAAAATATTTAAAATTAATTTAAAATAAATAAATTAATTAAAATTAAAATTAATTTTTTAAAAATATTTTTAAAAAACATAAACAAATGAATTAAAATATAACTAAAACGGCTCAGTCTTTTACTGTGGACTGCATAGTGCAGTCCACAGTAAAAGATCAGCTATTTTTTTAGCCTTTAGGGTTTTTTTTACTTCTTTTTTTGTTTCTTTTCTTTTAATAATATTTTTTATTTAATTTTATTTGTTAATGTTAAAAAAAATTTATATAGTTATCAGACTTTCATGATACGGATCCCGAGTTTAACAGGTTAACATGATTTGACGAGTTAACTCGGAATTTTTTTTTCTTTTTAATTAATTTTTTTTGTTTACTTTAGTTTGTTAAAGTTAAATTTCTTTCTATTTAGTTATTAGACTTTCATGATACATATCTCAGGTTTCACGGGTTAACCCGTCAATTGTTTTTTTTTCTTTTAATAAAATTTTTTATTTAATTTAGTTTATTAATGTTAAATTTTTTTATTTAGTTATCAAACTTTCATAACACGGAACTCGGGTTTAACGGGTTAACCTAGTTTGATGAGTTAACTCGGAAATTTTTTTTTTGCTTTTTTTCTTTTAAATTAATTTTTTTGTTTAGTTTAGTTTGTTTATTTTAAATTTCTTTCTATTTAATTATCAAACTTTCATGACACATATCTTGGGTTTGACGGGTTAACCTGGTTTCACGGGTTAGTCCAATTAATTCTGGATTAACCCGTTAATTTTTTTTTTCTATGTAATTATCAAACTTTCATGACGCAAATCCTAAGTTTGACAGGTTAACCTGGTTTGAAGGATTAACCCAGTTAATTCAATTTTTTTCCCTTTTCTTCATTAGTTTTTTTCTTCATGTTAGTTTTTTTTCTTTATTTTTTTTTCTTTTTAGTTAATCTATTTAATTATCACACTTTTATGACACGACCTTGCAGCCAGACCCTCATCCAAGGCTATTGGGTCTGGTATTGCAGTCATACTCCCTTAAACTTGAGTAATGTAAATTTAATATTATAAATATTACTCCTGGGTCAAGCATTGTAGCTAAACCCAAGGCTTTTGGGTATATCTTTGCAGAAAAACCTAACACTCTTAGATCTTAGCCTTTTTTGATATTTTTTATGCAAGAAAAAAAAATTAACCCGTGGCGTATGCCTTTGTTTTTTTTCCTTTTCTTTTTCTTTTTAAGCCTTTTACTGTGGACACAGTGCGGTCCACAGTGAAAAAGCTGATGCCTTTAGTTTTTTTTATAGCTTTTTTCTTTGTTTTTTAATTAATTTTCTTTTAACTTATTTTCTTAATATTAAATTTTTTCAATTTAATTATCAGACTTTTATAACACGAATTCCAGATTTGACGGGTTAACCTGGTTTGATAGGTTAACCCAGTTGATTCAGAGTTAATTTAGATTTTTTTTCTTTTTCTTTATTAATTTTTTTCTTCTTATAGTTTTTTTTCTTTTATTTTTTTCTTTATAATTAATATTTTTTTATTTAATTTAGTTCATTAATATTAAATTTTTTTCTATTTAGTTATCAGCTGATGCCTTTAGTTTTTCTTTTTGTTTTTTTGCTGTTTTTATGCCTTTGACTATCGACTACACGGTGCAGTTCAAAGTGAAAAGTCTGATGCCTTTTATATTTTTTCCTTTTTAATTAATTTTTTTCGTTTAATTTAGTTTGTTAATGTTACTTTTTTGTCTATTTAGTTATTAAACTTTCGTGATACGGATCCCAGGTTTGACAGGTTAATCTGGTTTCACGGGTTAGCCCAATTAATTCTAGTTTAACCCGTCAATTTTTTTTTCTATTTAGTTATCAAACTTTCACGACACGAATCCAAGGTTTGACGGGTTAACCTGGTTTAAACGGTTAACCCAGTTAATTCAATTTTTTTATTTTTCTTTATTAGTTTTTTTCTTCTTGTTGGTTTTTTTTCTTTATTTTTTTCTTTTTAATTAATCTATTTGATTATCATACTTTTATGACACGACCATGCAGCCAGACCCTCATCCAAGGCTATTAGGTCTGGTATTGCAATCAGACTCACTTAAACTTAAGTCATGTAAGTTTATTATTATTATTAATATTATAAATATTACTCTGGAGTCAAGCGTTACAGTTAAACCCAAGGCTTTTGGGTATATCTTTGGAGAAAAACCTAACACTCTTGGATCTTAGCCTTTTTTGATATTTTTTATGCAAGAAAAAAAATTAAACCGTGGCATAGGCCTTTGTTTTTTATCCTTTTCCTTTTCTTTTTAAGCCTTTTATTGTGGACTGCACAGTGTAGTCCACAGTGAAAAAACCGATGCGTTTAGTTTTTTTTTATCGTTTTTTAAGCAGTTATAATTTGGTCCAGAAGTGCCTCGAAATTCGAGTTGGGTTTTTGGTGTTGAATGCAACTTCCGTTACCCTCTTGTTTTGATATTAATTTCGATTGATCTCTAGGATTGATTTGTGACGTTACTTGGTTTGCTTGATAACGATAAAGTATTGGATCTGATAAATTATTGCCGTGGTTCTTACAAAGGAATCAGCGGGGTAAATTTGGACTAGTATGCTCATGTAGCAACTGCTGGTTATTGGTTTTGTGTGGTCTAATTATTATCAGTTTTACTGTTAAACAAAGGACCTCATTTTCTGAACTATGCTTGGTTACTTCTACAAAGTATACTCAATGGCTTGCTTGGATGAGATATTTTGGATTGAGTCCTTTATGCAGCATTGAGATATTTAGTGATGAGTTTGATATATTTACTTGCGACATATTTAGTTGTTGTTCCTCCGGAGATGCTTCATGATGCTAAACTCGGAGATCATCAGGTGGTCTACTCTGTTTTATTATGGGCTTGCAAACATTTCACTTGATCCGCACTGCTTTCTGGTATGATTGAGGGCCAATGCTTTGTTTGATTGAGTGCTTTCGTCTGAGATTGTTGACTTTAATATTTGGTGTGATCAGATGCCAGTGTTTTGACGATTTTATTGCAGGCCTCCACCAGCCTTGCCTCCATGCTTTGATTTGGAGTTATAATTCTAGTGTAGTTATTTTGACTCTTCATTGTTGAGTTACTAAGCTAATGGTGTTATTCTCATTGCCCGCCTTTATCATCACTCAAGACTTCTGGGATTTCTCTTAACAATATTGACTCTGATTTGCCCAGAGGAAAGGAACTTTCCTTTAGGAAATTATAAAAAAAATTATTAAAAGTGTATGCCTTTCTCTGAAAGCTTCTTCTAACATTTCCATGAGAGAAGCCCTATATGAATCATTTGATAAAAGTCACGCGCACCAGGTATGGTGAGTTTCTCAGAATGTAAGCACCACAGATGCAAGTGTGATTCCAGTGGTCGAATGCGGATGTTTTAAAGGGATTTTGTTTTCGACGTCGTTTTTATTTCTGTTGCTGGTGGTCTTTCGCTGCCTTTGTGATTCCTGTTATGGACGTTTTCCGTGAACATCACTTTTTTCAAGTTTCTACTGTTGTCCGATGATTGGTTGGTCTGTCTGAGTTCCTTATACACCCATTAGTTTCTGCTGTTGTTCTGTCTGAGTCCCTTGTACTGCTGTTATTTTGATCTACCTTTTCCTTGTAGGTTTGAGATTTCAAAAACCATTATAAAAATAAGAGATTTCAAAGATGATGCAATTTATTTGATGTAATTTTTTTTTTAAAAAAATATATGTGTTGATTTTATATTTTTCATATTAAACTAGTTGAAAATTTTGTTTCATAGTTTTTTTTAAAAAAAATATTATGGATTGTTACAATGTTTCCCCATATAATTTTTGTTTTGTTACAGTGTTTCCTACATGTTTTTTTTAAATTATCTTTGTTGTATTTTTTTTAAATATTGAGCTAGTTGAGAATTTAGCTTTGACTTTCCTCACATGTTTTTTTCTATTTTTTTTCATTTTTTTGTTTTTTTTCAAAATTTTCTTCTTTTTTTTCATTTTTTCATTTTTTGTGTTTTTTTTACAGAATTGTTTTTGTTAATTTTATTTTTTTAATATGGAATTGGTTGAGAATTTAACTTTGTAGTTTTTTTCTTTAAAACACTGTAGATTGCTACAATGTTTCCCCACATGTTTTTTTTTTCCATAATTGCCTTTGTCGATTTTATTTTTTTTCATATTGAGCTGGTTGAGAATTTAGTTTTGTAGTTTTTTTCTTTAAAACACCATGGATTGCTACAGTGTTCCTCCATGTGATTTTTTTTTTTGTTATAAATTTTTTTAAAATTTTTTTTATTGATTTTATTATTTTTAATATTGAGCTGGTTAAGAATTACAACTGTAGATTTTCTCATGAAATACTATAGATTACTATAGTGTTCCCTGTATGATTTTTTTCCTTTCTTCTTTTTTGTTATGATTTTTTCTAAAATTATTTTTGTTTATTTTATTTTTTAAATATTAAACTGGTTAAGAATTTAACTTTATAATTTTTTTTGAAAACATTATTGATTGTAATAGATTTTCTTTATATATTTTTTATTATTTTTTTTTACAAACTTACAACAATACATAAACATACCACAAGCCCGCACGCATCTAGGAAGATACTATAATTCGAAAGTTGAAAGCTGTGCAGCAAATTTTGTGCTGGTTAAGCTTCGGAAAAGAATGAATTTTCTGAAATTGTTGATTAGGAGTGTTTCAACCAGAGGATATAGGGGAAGATAAGGGGAACATAGCAAGTGAGACAAAAATTAACCTCCTAATACAGAGGACTATTTACATCCTGAAATCAATGCTCAAACTCAACCATATGAAAGAACACCATAAATAAGATTTTTTGTAGCCAAGCAAACAGCAAACAAAATTGGGTTAAACTTCAAATGAAAAGGAGTAACACCTGAACCTCCAATCAGGAGAAGTGTATGCCAGCCATATTGAACTGAGGTCTGAGAGAGCAAGTGTAAGAACTCCTCTTGCGAGAGTTTGGATGACCTCTTTTCAGAATAATTTCTCTCTTTCAACACGGCCAAAACCTTTTGCTTGAATTCAGAGGCCTCACCGTCTGCATCACCATCCTCCACCTCCATTTCGTCATCCGTTCCATCATCCATGTCCATGCTCTGATCCTCCTTAAAATCTCCCAGTCCCGAAATGTCCATCTCAGCATTAGTACTCCCCGAGGAACCATTTTGCAATTGCTGCAGCGCCTGAAGGGTCTTGTAGTTCTTTTCAAGTATGGAGAGGACATTTTTCATCCTAAAAATTGAACCAAATGTCTTGTTCTTTCGAATTGAAACAAATCCTTATGAATCCATCCCATTCCTTAGGATTCACCTGGGGACGTGGTTTCCTAGGCTCGATTCGAACAACAGAGGAATCCACCTTGGGTGGAGGCCTGAAATTGTTCTTCCCGACTTTGAGAAGATGGGAGACTCTAGCATAGAGTTGGGTTTTAACAGAAAGACGACAGTATAAGGTATCACCTGGCTGAGCAACAAGTCTCATAGCAAATTCTCTCTGAAACATAATGATGGCACACCTGATGGAAGTTGATGATTCAATAATTTGAATGTGAGGGGTGAGGACATCTGATAAGGGATATTTGCCACACATATATCGAAATAAGGAAGGTCTGTCTTTAGCACGTCACCCTGGATCACCTGTGAATGCCGAGTGATTAGTTTTTCGTAAGAGATAAACAACTTGCCAAATTAACAATGATAATGATACCTTTAAGCGATTAGAGAAAGGGGTGCCTTGAAAGCGGCGTTGAAGCTCGAGAACCATGCGAGGGTCGAGCTCAATAGCAACAACCATTTTGCCAGCTTCGAGAAGTTTCTTAGTGAGATTTCCAGTACCAGGACCAATCTCAAGAACAACGTCGGTGCTCTTGATGCCTGATTTTTGGACTATGGAGTAAACAAGTAGAGGGTTCTTGAGGATGTGCTGTCCTTTGGATTTGTGGAAGGGTATGCCTCCTTGGTAGTGATTTGAAGAAGGTGCCCACCGTGATGATGCCTTCTCTTTTCTTATCTTACCGCCTGCCATTGTTGCTGACGCGGCTGCTGGTGGTATTCAATAACACTAACTCTAAAATCCTGCCATTGCTGCCGTGGCTTTCATGATCTCAAAGAACTTGATTGCATCAGACCTCTTTTTACTCCTTAACAACCCTTCAAGCATAATATTATGGGTGACAATATCAGGCTTAAACCCTTCATCAAGCATCTCGTTCCAAATCCTCCCAGCCTCCATTAAATTCTTCACCCTGCACCATCCATTAAGCAATACAGTATACGTCCTCAAATTTGGTGTAAACCTACCTTCCAACTTCCCACATAGTGCTTGAGCTTCTTTCCCAAGCTTGGCCCTCCCAAGACTATCAAGCAGAGCATTAATGGTCTCAACACCCACTCTATATTTGCGAGCAAAAGAGAGGTTCTACCAAGGAAACGAAGGAAAAAGAAGATAAATTAGCTGGCTTAATAACATTTTCAGTTCATGAATTTTTTTTGTTTTCTATTCAAGTGCATTAACCTTCAAATATTTTATAATCAAGTGTTTTGTTGAGTTCCGTCTTTAAGATACATAAACGCTAAATATACATGACATGTTTTCCAAGTGTCTATGAACCTTTTAGTTTATTTTAGCTAATTTTTTTTTCATTTAAATATTTATAATTTATTAAAAACCATATTTTTAAAAAAATTACTCTTAATATATTAGAATTACCTATTATAATTTAAGAAATTATCATTTATGTCTTGAACTCTAAACACGTGTTAAAATTCTCATAAAAAAATTAACAAATTTCTTTTATTTATATAATTATCATTGGTTTTTATTTAATAACTAAAGAATTCCCGAAACTAAAAAATGATGATGATGAAAAGTACAATTCTAGCTCAAACATTTTCAGTGAAAATACTGAGAACTGGATAAAAGAGCACGGCCGAGCAGAATATGACTTTCAGTGTTCAACTAAGCCGAGGAACACCGTGAAGGCAGACGCCTATCTCGTGTGCCTCTTCCTCTGGTTGGTCGAGTTAGTAAGTCAAAGTTATCTATGCTAAAGTATTGAATTCTTTCAACACGTTATTAGATCTGAAGTCTCCCCATAGCCTTCTGCTACTCTACACTCTGTGACACTTCTTTATATGTCGATGGCTCTACCACTTTCTTCTCTGGCTTACAGAGTCCTGCAATGAATAAATCCACTATCAGTGCAAAACAAAGCCTACGAACAGTGATAAGGCCTGTCTTGTAGTCTCTAACTGATCAAATCCTCACTTTTACAGGCGTGCTGGAACAAATTATCCGTACTCTTGGCTTCAAAAGAGATTGTGTAGATTTGCTTAAAAACATGAACTGAGAAAAATTCTCAACTGATAGTAGTTCACGATACATGGGCGATGAATCTCAACAACAAATAACAGGAAAAAAAATACAACACAAACGAGCTGATACACTGTCAAGGTCCTCAAGGATACATGTGAATTGCAATATAATAGTAACAAATATTCACCAGTCAGTCAGCTACGGGGAGAGCTGACTTAGACCATTCAGTGACATTTTTTTGTGAAGATAATAGAGTGGAGAGGAGTGTGGCATAAGAAATGGAACTTTACTGTGAGAATAACCGAGACTGCAATCAGGAGAAGAATAAAGCATACGAGACATGGGCAGAGAGCGACCACACACACTTGCTCTCCCCGCCCTCGTTTCCCACTTTCTCCTCATCTTCCTTGTCTTGGATCCACTGCAAGTAGCTCCGTGGCAAAGCATCACTACCATTAGACTTGCCCATTGAAAATGGGTGTGATCTGATTGAATTCAAGCGGTGACTAACAAAATAAGATCTAAATTTTAGCTGACAAAGCCAGTAGTAGTGTCGTGCTAGCCAGAGCTTTTCAAATTTTATTTATTTATTTATTATTAAAAAAATTATTCAATGCCAGTTAAAAAAAATTTAACTTGGTTTTAAGAAAAATATTTTTCTAAAAAATTTAAACGAAAATATTTTTTAAAAATTGTGAAAAATTTAGAAATATCATATTATTTGTTAATTATATCAAATTTGGTCCTCAAATTTTTTATTGCTATATATATTTTATTTTGAATATTTACTTTTCAATTTCATCTTTTAAAATTTAATTTTTATATTAACTTTAGTTCTTATTTTTATAATTGTTATTTACTTTTCCTTTATTATTTTTTTTATTAAAATGTTTTATCTATTAAATTTGATTCTTATTCTTTTGATTGTTACTTATTTTATTTGAAATAATTTATGAAATGTTAATTATTATTATTTTAATTTCTTCATCTTTTATTTTTTATTTTTTTTGATTTGATCTCTATTATTTTGATTATTATTTATTTTATTTGATATAATTTATGAATTTTTTGTTTCTAATTTCATTCTCATTCAACTTTTTAATTTGTAAGATTTGTTCCTTATTATTTTAATAAACTTGAGAGAAATAAAATATTAATAAGTTATTTTCCAGCTTATTATCTATGACATAACAAAACATTAAAAAATATTTTTTAATTTATTTTTAATTATATTATCAAACATAAAAAAATTTACTTTCTCAAAATTTATTTTTTAAAAAATTATATTTAAAAAAAATACTTTTCAGTAAATAAATTCTCCTAGATTGGGTGGTGGTTGTTCTCTCTTTTGAGTAAAGAAATCGCAATAAATGGCAAGGCTGGAGGTTTGTCTGCAGGTTTGCCTGTTTAGCGAAAGGATGGACCCTTTCTCCGGGCCTGATCAACTAGCGACTTTGCTTTGCATAGAATGTCTGACTGTAATGAAAAGAAAATATCATTCATGTGGATTTAATCAAAGTGATTAGGCATTTAAGTAGCTAGAAATGAATCTATTAATCAATAACTCATTTTTTCTTTATTTTTCCATTTTTAAACATCATTATTAACATGCATGGTTGAGAACTAATTAGTGGTGAGAGTAAAGGCTTTATATTACTATTA
>Ga0325414_1004107_pt1 | contig 15206 bp, 7 predicted proteins | sample PopdelMetagenome_8_FD_206183 | JGI IMG/M metagenome (GOLD analysis project Ga0325414, IMG submission 206183) | Populus deltoides microbial communities from Bellville, Georgia, United States - Leaf-PdKOR-R3 | ecosystem: Host-associated > Plants > Phyllosphere > Phylloplane/Leaf | place: USA...
GAAAAATCAAGATCCACAATCTAAATCACAAAAAAATAATAAAACATGTAACCTTACCTTTGACCACAGTGATATAACGTAGCCTGGTTCATGACATCCTCCAAGATTTATGTTACACGGGTTCACCTAAATTTATATGGATTAATTTAAAATAATACTATTTTAAGATTTTTATAAAAAAAATTAAATCAATATTTTTTTAAAAAAATTAAATTAAATGTTATTTAAGTTTTTGATAATCCACCAGGTTAATCAGATAATTACTAACCAATCCAGTATAAAACCCGGTCTTAACCACGTTTTAATATAATGTATACCAAGCCAAGCCGGATAAGATTTGGACAAGCAGCGACACAACACAGTAATAATTTTCATTACACAACAACGTCAAAAAAGAGAGAAAAGAAAAGAAAAAAACACCCAAAACCTTCTCATTTTCTTTCTTTCCTTTTCTCCCTTTTTTGCTTCTCAACAATGTCTTCTTCAATGGAAACTCAAGATCCACAATCTAAACCACCACAAAATTCAGATCCAACAAAACCCCACAACCCCAACCCCACAACACCACCTGCTTCTTCGATGCTTAACAACATTCGAGGTGGAGCCCTCCATAGGAGGGCACGTTCAGAGATGAGTTTTAGGTTACCAGAAGACATGACAATGATGATGATGGATATCCACCCATCAGATCAAATCAATGGTGGTAATGGTAATGGTAATGGTAATGGTGGAGGGGGGTCTTCAACAGGAAGCTTAGAAGAGATCGGATCAGAGGATGATTTGTTCTCAACCTACATTGATGTTGATAAGCTAACTGGAGGCAATAGTGGGAATGGAGCTGGAGGGGGGGTTCAGAATGATAATGATAATAATATGAACGGAGAGAAAGCTGGGGTTTCGGGTTCGGGTACTTCCAGGCCTAAGCATAGGCATAGTAATTCTGTTGATGGGAGTGTGTTTGGTGGAGGAGAGGTAATGGATGCTAAGAAAGCAATGCCGCCTGATAAGTTAGCTGAGCTTTGGAATATTGATCCCAAAAGAGCTAAAAGGTGTGAGCTTTTTTGTTTTTTGATTATGGGTTTTGCTTAAAATTTTATTCTTTTATGGGTTTTTGTAGGAAATTGGTGTGCATTTGCTTTAAATTTGAGATAGGTAATGTTTTTGGTTTTATGGTTTAATGTTGTAGTTTTTTGGATGTGGAAGATGGGGAAAGTTAGTTAGTTGCTTGCTGGATTTAAAATTGGTTTCAGGGGTTAGATTCTCGGTTCTGAATGGTCAATATTGTTTGTTTCATCTTGGGATCTATGATGATTCATGCTGTCACATAACTGTCAAGTTGTCTGTGTTTAGACCTGCTTGTTGAATTGTTGTACTTTTGGGGACTGGAGAGTCTTTTCTTCTTCTTCTTCTACTGTTTATCAAATAATATGATGAATTTTATAGTCTTTGTGGCAAATGGATACTTTAGTATATATCGAAGCCTACAAGGAAGTCAAGAAACCGGTTTATCGTCTAAGATAGATTTCGACTGGATTGTTAGTTCGACTATTTTTCTTCAATATATGCTTACTTGTAATTCACCAGCCACTTTGGCATACTTGAGATTTAAAGTAATGGTGCATTATGCTGGGATTTAGAAATGTTAAGCTTCAATAGTTTTCTTCAATTTAGGCTGACTTGTCATTCACCAACCACTTTGGCATACCTGACATTTAACTTTATGGTGGCTTATGGTGGGATTTTAGAAATGTCGGTAACCCCTACTTATCAGGTGATTGGATTTACTATTTAACTTTTGTAGTTTTAAGGGCCTTTAGATGTTTAAAAGTCTAATCACCCCAAAAATGTTTTCCATAGTTTTCTTTTGACAATGAATGCATGAACAAAGACAAGCAAAGACGTGGATAATTGATTTGCGAATTCGTTTTCTTCAAAAATTGGTGGCATCCCTTTTGCGTATGCTGACAACATAGTTGTTGTTCACAGGATACTTGCAAACAGGCAGTCTGCCGCCCGCTCTAAAGAGAGGAAAGCCCGATACATACTGGAACTTGAGCGCAAAGTTCAGACCCTCCAAACAGAAGCTACCACTCTTTCTGCACAACTAACTTTATTTCAGGTTTATGTTTGTTGGTTGTAATTTCAGCATGCATTTTTCTACCTTAGTTATATTTGTATAGTCTATTTATACCACGTTTTTCCACTGCAAGGATGTCTCTCATTTTTGTGATCCATTTTTTGTTGGATGGATGATTGTGTTAATGCCTAGATAAACAAATTGATCCACGGACCTGAACAAAAAAAAAAAAAAATTATGTGAGGATGAAGAATGGTTATGATAGTAAATGATCTTGTTATTGGGTGGTGACTCTCGTGAAATTTTGTAGCTAATAATCTGATCACAACCCTCCTCTCTTAAGAGAGATCTTTCACAAGGCAAGCTGGTAGATGCAGAATGAAAGCAAGTAAAAATCTCGTGTTATTGAATTTTGTGTTCTTGTAATCATGAACACCGTTTATCTTTTCTATCAATCTCATCTCATCATGTTACTTTATTGTCAGCCACCGTGCTTAGTCCATGTTATGTTCTCTACTACTTCTGGTTTTCGGTCAGGATGGTGATCCTGTTTCTCTTCCTTTTCTCATATAGAGGGACACAACTGGTCTAAGCTCAGAAAACACAGAGCTTAAGCTTCGGTTGCAAGCTATGGAGCAACAGGCTCAGTTGCGCGATGGTGAGTGGCATGCCTGCTTTATGTTTATATCACCTGTGCACCTGATAAATACTCTTTGCTTTTTCTCAGTCATTTCTTCTTTAAAATTTGTTATTTAAGGCTATGACATCATATTTGGTTGAAACAGTGGTAGTTCTTATGTTGTTCTGTAGCTCTGAATGAAGCACTGAAGAAGGAGGTTGAGAGGCTCAGGATAGCCACCGGGGAAATGGTAAGCCCTTCCGACTCGTTCAACTTGGGAATGCACCAAATGCCCTTCACCCAGCCAAACTTTTTCCCACTTCCTCCACAGCCAGGATCTTCAGGTCACCCCAACATGCAATTACCATCATTTACTCATACCCCGCCTGGCATGTCCACCCACCACCTACAGCAGGCAGATTCCCACAATCTCTCAGACTACATGCAAAACGATCCTATCAGACAGTTACAGGGGCTTGATATCAGTAATAAAGGCTTAAATATTGTAAAGTCAGAAGGTCCCTCGCTTTCTGCTAGTGAAAATAGCTCCACATTTTGAGGCAAACTGGCTGCTGACTTGCTGACTTGTCCATGGTGTGCCTGTGTGGTAGATTGTTTATAGACTGACATCCAGTCACTTAGAGAAGGTTTCTATTTTGATTTCATTATTCATTCCATTCATGCTGTGGGGTCGATTCAAATTATTTATTCTTAGGGTTCTCCAGAAAGGGAAGCACCCAGGTTTTGATGCGATGTGTAAGGGTCCTTTGTTTAACATGGAATTTCGTGGTGATGTAGGACTTGTTGGGATGAAAGGTCATTCCTGTTGGATGTCAACATATTATGGGATGTTATGTTGATGTTGTCCAATTCTTTGTAGACTGTCATATTACTCTTGAACCATTCCTGGATTGATTGAAATGGACTCCAATTCCTTCTCTCCCCCTCTCCCTAGCTGCTTTCTTTTCTGTCTAAAATGTTCTTTCCTCTTCCACACTATGATGTTTCGGACTCCTCTGTCAACTGCAGCCCCATCATTTTGTCAACATGGGGTGGCATGCATTCATGAAGTGAAAAAGCTCAAGCCTTTCATTCTCGAGAAGGATTGCCACCATTACAGCACAGATTTATGGCCGTGAAATACGTTCAGATTTATGGCCGTGAAATACGTTACAGAATATTCTTATATATATAAAAGGACTGTCTGGTTTCTATGTAAACTAGATCTTGCTCCGCCCAATGCCAGAAACATCAAGCCCAACTTTTTATAGTAGTAAAAAAAAAAATCATGTTAGAGAAGTTGTTGATTTCTAAACAATAGGTAAGAATATAATTTAAATAATTGATAAAAATATAGTTTAATGACAAAATTTAAAAAGATATTCTTTTAAAAAAAATAGGGGGATAATAACCAATTTAATTGATCCAGGTTAATTAATTAAATCTATGGTTCAGTGATAACCTTATCACTTTATATAAAGAAAATCAAAATAAATTATAAAACTCAATTTAAAATAAACAAATAAAAAATAAATTAAAAAAATTAACCTGAAATTATGAGATTAGGACAATCTTGTAGAAAGTAAATTGAAATAAATTATAAAATTTAATTTTCAATTAACTCAATATTGAAAGATGAAATTGAAAAAAAAGCAAAAAAACAACTTGAATCAACACAAGTTAACTCGTCAAACTCATGACTCGAGTCATAAGATTATGATAACCTCATAAAAAATAAACAAAAAAAAAATAACTCGATTAAACTTGGGTTAACCTACCAAACCTATAATCTGAGTCATGAGACTAGGATAATCCCCTGTAAATAAAATCAAAATAAATTATGAAGTTTAATTTTCAATAAATTTATTATTTGAATAATGAAATTAGAAAGTATTCAATCTGAAAAGGGACATAATAAAATGATCAGAGTCTACCCGAGTTAACCTGTAAAACTCATGACTCAGGTCATGAGACCGCGATAACTTTATGGAAAACAAACCGAAACAAACCATGAAATCTAATCCATAATCAACCTAATAAAGAATGAGATTGAAAAAAAATACAAATTAGAAAAAACTTGAGTCATCCATGTTAACTCATCGAATTTGTAACACGAATCATGATATTAGCATAAACATATAGAAAACAAACCATAACAAATTATAAAATTTATTTTTTAATAAATTAAATATTAAAAGATATAATTATTGAAAAAAATATAAATTAAAATCAAAGAAAAATAACTATTGTGACTAATAATGTTTTGTAAGGTGTTATATATAACCACATCTCTTTTAGTTATTTGTTAATTAATAATTAATTAATGGCATATTCCAAATACGAGGAAGGAAGAAAAACGAAGATTTAAGGAAATTTTGGATCTTGTTATATTAACATTTAGAGAGATTCCCAGCTTCTAACTTCCTAGCCCCTAGTAAAATATGCTTATAACTTAATTACAAGTATATGATTTAATTTAATTATAAGCATATTTCAATTCATAGAGATTGAATATAAGATTTTAAACCACGAGGACTAAAGATTTAATTTATTTAAACTAAGAGGACCAAATTAAAACTTAATTACATCCTGCGACACAACCAATTATCCCCGCAACCAGGATTTCAGGAGATCCTTTTCTTATCGGTGCTGTGGATACCAAAAAGGACTGGAAAGAAAGAAGAAAACCCAACCAAACCATGAGGTTCCTTTGGTAATTATTCTTATATTTCTGGGCATAACTTTAAACTCCATTTCCCGCCCATTCCACCCCGAAGAAAACAAATAAAAAGAATTATTATTTTTTTTTTAATTTGAAGCTCTCTCTTTTGCAAGTTCAAAACTCTCCGTCTTCTTCTCTTAGAGAAACTCTCACGGTCCGGTCCGGTTCCTTCTTCTCTACAGTTCGTGCTCTTACATTTCTCGAAAAATCACGAGTTTGTGCGATAGATTTCGGCAGTTCCCTTTTCTCACCGCGCTAGCCTTTATTTTGTAAAAACTGCGATTTTTTTTGTGCGTTTGGAGGTGATATTTGTTTTTCTAAGATTTGAAATGGGGAGCGAAGTGAAAAGTGAAGCCTCTGCTGATTCTCCTACTTCCGTTCTTGAAGACGAGGTATTATTCTTTTTAGCCTTTTTTTGTTTGAGATTTTTTTCCTATTTAACTCTCGAAAAAAAGTGTTTTTGTTTTTTTTTTTTAAAAAAATTGATCGATTTTATTTTTATTTTTATTTTTTGCAAATTACAAGAAGAAAAAAACTGTAGAAGCAAAAAAAAATTATTTTTTTTATTTTAATGTTAAGCAGTCGAACAAAAGAGTGATTTTTTTTTAAAGATATGATTAACAATTTATCATGTATTATTTATGTTTTTGTGTTTTTTTTCCCCTTAAAATGAAGGAGCAATGCAATTTGAAAGTAGAAGAAGAGGTGTTTGTGGAAGCAAAAAATGGGGACGCGTCTCTTATATCAATATCTATGGCGGAGGAGGAAGAGAAGCTCTTGAAATCCAGGATGAAAGAAGAAGAGATAGAAAAAGCGGCGGCGGAGGAAGCTCAGTTGGATGAAAGCCAGTTTAATAGATTGGACCAGCTTTTAACTCAAACTCAGCTCTATTCAGAGTTTCTGCTGGAAAAGATTGATCAAATCACTGCTGTATGTGTATATCTTCTCAAATGCCTTTTTTTTCCAATGAATTTTCTTTTATGTTCCTTTTTCGTTTTTGTTTTCTTGCTTTACGATTTAGATTGCATTACTAGAATGGAGCGGAGCAAGAGAGTGAACCTGCCGAGCAGAAAAAGAGAGGTCGTGGATCAAAAAGAAAAGCCGCTGCGCAATACAATTCTGTGAGTTTTTATCCTCTTGCTTTGCTTCATATGGATGTTAGTGTCTTGGATATTATGTTAGAGATAACTGTCGTGGCCAGAAGATGTGCTGTATTGTATAAGATTGAAAGTTTAAGTTTGTTTTTTTGTGCTTTACTGGTTACAAATTTTCAATTATATATTTTACGATTGCTTCTTAATTTAATAGAGCTGTTAATAGGAAAACATGTTTATGTAGGGATATTTAACGCACCTGCCAAAGAGGAATATAATTGTAAGATGAAAATGTGTAGATGTAAGAGAACTGACTGAGATGGGGAATGTTTTAATGATCTCAGTGGAGTTTTAGTCTTGACCTCTCAAATCTTCCTTTATTTAATTTTACGTGTTCTGCTATGAAAAGATGCCATTTTAAGATTGCCTTAGTGAATTCTGACATGCCATGACCTTCCTTTCTTCAGAGGAAAGCCAAGAGAGCAGTTACCGCAATGCTTACAAGATCAAAAGAAGTTGACAAGGTTGAGGATGCAAATTTGACTGAGGAAGAAAGAGCTGAGAAAGAGCAGAGAGAACTTGTACCTCTGCTAACTGGTGGGAGGTTGAAATCTTATCAGATTAAAGGTGTGAAATGGTTGATCTCTCTCTGGACAAATGGGCTAAATGGGATCCTTGCAGATCAAATGGGGCTCGGAAAGACTATCCAAACAATTGGTTTCCTAGCACATCTGAAAGGGAATGGTTTAAATGGACCCTATATGGTTATTGCCCCTCTTTCCACTCTCTCAAATTGGGTGAATGAGATTTCAAGGTAAAAGTTTTAATTGATTTTTTTGTGTAAACTGTCCATCTTGATCTTTTAATCCACAGTTTTATTTGATTCCCTGTGAATTCCCCTGAATAGGTTTGCTCCTTCTATGGACGCAATTATCTACCACGGTAGCAAGAAACAGAGGGATGAGATAAGGAGGAAGCACATGCCCAGATCAATTAGCTCCAAATTCCCAATTATTGTTACTTCCTATGAGATTGCATTATCGGATGCAAAAAAGTATTTGAGGCATTACCCATGGAAGTATGTTGTGGTTGATGAGGTGAGTGTTTTAACAAGATAGCTTGTAGAGTAGGTAGACACACGGGAGAAGTACTCTTTTCTTCCAAGCAAACAACATTAGCCTAAGGGAAATCATATGGACAAAGTGACTGCTTTTGGTTATAAGGGCAAAGCTAAAAATGACACTATTGTTTTTAGTAGCGGTGTTCTGTGTGTTTGGATACATTGTGGTCAACTGCTCTGGATTCAAGACTTTCAAATTACACATAAGATAACACTCAGGATAACAAGTGCCTGGAATTTAAAAGTGCTATGCTTTGTTGTTGATTCTTTTTTCCTTTTTGGTACAATTTTAGCTTTTCCACTCACTTTATACATTTTGCTGGGAACCTGAAATAAGCTCAGAGCCTTTTTATGTGATGTTGCACTGCATATTTATAAACTAGCAGATTTGCCGAAGATAACAGTTCTCCTCTGTTTTTGAATTCATGAAGTTTAGATTGGCTGTACAGGCATGCAACCATGGCATCTTGGATCTTGCAATTCCACAAAGCTCTAATCTTTTGAACTAACAGATTAAACACTCACTATTCTGTCACTTTTAGACTTCTTTATCTCACTCTGTTAATAATTATTTAAATTGCAATTTGAAATCACATGCTTTATTCTGTATAGTCAATGCTCGTGTTTGTTCATGGGCTCTGAGATACCTTTGCTCTTGTTTGTTCTTTTTGCGCCTTAAACATTCTGAGCTGTCTTCTTTCATGTGCCAATACTTTAATTTGCCAAATTACTGATTTTTACTAACTATTCTAAATTGCAACCTTCTTACTTAAGGGGCACCGGTTGAAAAATTCAAAATGCAAACTGCTGAAGGAGTTGAAATACTTGCACGTGGACAATAAGCTCTTATTAACTGGGACACCTCTGCAAAACAATTTGGCTGAGCTTTGGTCACTGTTGAATTTCATTTTGCCTGATATTTTCCAATCCCATGAAGAATTTGAGTCATGGTCAGTATACTGTCAATTTGAAAGTTGTGCATGCATTTTCCAGTAATTATGGCAGTATAGAGTTCAATCATGTAGTTATGACTGCAATGCTTCACATGAAATTCACCTAAACTGAAGTTTTTTTCTTTCTCAGGTTTGATCTGTCAGGAAAGTGCAATAATGAAACAATGAAGGAAGAAGTAGAAGAAAGGCGAAGGGCTCAGGTACGTATTTTAGCTAATGATGCAATTCTACTTTTGTAAATGAAACATTTGAATGGCATGGTGTATATACTGGGTTTTTAATCAACCTCAGGCTGTAACCAAACTCCATGCAATATTGCGTCCCTTTCTCCTACGGAGAATGAAAACTGATGTAGAGCAGATGCTTCCTCGGAAGAAAGAGATCATCTTATATGCTACCCTGACTGAGCATCAGAAGAAATTCCAGGAGCATTTAATCAATAAGACACTGGAGGACTATTTACGAGAGAAGCTGGATACCGGTATTAGTTCACTTTTTTCAATCAATTTGTTATTGATAAGACTTCAGCTTTAGAAAGGAAGAAAAGAGGTTTTATTTGCTGTGATTATTTGGTATTCTGTTTCGGCTGGCTGTCCTTTGGAAGCAGCACTGTTTTTGGGCATTGGGACTGCTAGCTAGCAAAGTATGACAGCTCTAAGTGAGAATTTCAGGATACTAGCTGTTTATTGAATAGCTCATGCAGTTTGATGACACTGGAAAATGGTGAATCTAGAATCAAAATAGGTGATTGAAGTAAAAATCGTGTCTGCTTTTGAGTCATAGTTTTATTTAATTCTCCCTATTATAAGTTGTTGGTTCTTTGACTTAATTTTGGCTATGATATTTCCTATGGTTTGTGAATCGTGAAGCACAGGTTCATGAATGTTCATGTTATAATTATTCTTTTCTTTGTGGGCTGAAGCTTGATTTATCATATGGATATGCTATTTGTTTGCTTGTTTTTTATTTATATCTTTTTTTAGATTATTCTACCTGATAGCAAGCTGCAGTCATTTATTCTTTCGCCATGCATCTTGACCTGCATTGTCAGCAAGCACTGGCCCAATAGAATGGATAGCCGCTCTACATATTTTCCTGTATTGACTTCTGGTTTTTTAAATTGCAGGACGTGGCATGAAAGGAAGGCTTAATAATTTGATGATTCAACTTCGAAAAAATTGCTACCACCCGGATCTCTTAGAGTCTGCCTTTGATGGCTCATGTATGTGCCTTTCAACTCGTTTAATTAGTGTATGGTGAATTTCTGTTGCCAGATTCACTAATGCCTTCGATGTTCTTGACAGATTTCTATCCACCAGTTGAACAGATAGTTGGGAAGTGTGGCAAATTCCAATTGCTGGATAGATTGTTGAATCGTTTGTTTGCACTCCAGCACAAAGTATGATGTGCAAGTTTCTAAACTTTCCAGTTTATTGTAAACCATGCATGCTCTCATCTTCTGCTGGCTTTTTAAACAGGTTCTGATTTTCTCCCAGTGGACTAAAATTTTGGATATAATGGACTATTATTTTAGTGAGAAAGGATTTGAAGTTTGTAGAATTGATGGCTCTGTGAAGTTAGATGAAAGGAAGAAACAGGTCCGTTACACCTTGCATTCCTTTTTTTTTAAACTTGAAGGTTTAGATATTTAATATTAATATTAATTTGCAGCTTTTGGGTTTAGACATGTAAGAAAAGCTTGCTCGCCATAGATGAATATTATGAAGTTTATAATTTTGGATTCTGCAACTGTCTTGGTCAATTGGTACTTTTAGGCCAATCATACATGGTTTATCACTTATTTCGGTGTCTTTGCTTTCATCAAAGCATCTCTGCATGTCTTGATTATGCACTTTTGAAAGCTTCTTTCAAGCTCTTGGTGACGCAATTTACTTGTCAACTTCACTGCCTGTCTTCAGTAATTTGCTAATGTTTATTCTCAGCACATTTGTTTCTTGTCCAGTCAGCATGTTCTAGCATGTAGTGGCATCTGCTAGTATTTGTGAGTATTAAATTGTTTTATTATTCTAGGCTTGAAAGCGTTTGTTAATGGGGAAAAGATCCTGAAAGTCGATGTGTGCTGCTAGTATTGAATGGCATCTGCTACCTGAAAGGATTAAATTGCATAATTATTCTAGGCTTAAAAGAGTTTGTTTGTGTTGAACAGATCCAGGAATTCAATGACGAGAACAGCCAGTATAGGATTTTTCTTCTTAGCACAAGAGCTGGTGGATTGGGTATCAACCTCACTTCAGCTGATACCTGTATCCTGTATGACAGTGACTGGGTATTTTCTTGATCTTGTGTCCCATGTTCCACCCTTGGTATATACTAAAAACTCTTGATTTTTGTACTATTGCATGGATTTTTACAATTTTATCCCAGAACCCTCAAATGGATCTGCAAGCCATGGATAGATGTCACCGAATTGGGCAAACCAAGCCTGTTCATGTTTACAGGCTTACAACAGCTCAGTCTGTTGAGGTAACCAACGATGGCCATTGTTTTCGTTTAGTGCTTTTGTTTGGTTGTCAGGTAATTGACAAATTGTATGCTTACAGGGTCGTATTTTGAAAAGAGCTTTTAGTAAGTTGAAGCTTGAGCATGTGGTCATTGGAAAAGGACAGTTTCATCAAGAGCGAACCAAGTCTACCGGCACAGATCTCATGGAGGTTTGTTTTATATGCTTTGTTTCTTACATGTCTTCTATTATTTAACCATTAGTGGTAGCAATGGTATGTATCTTTCATGGTTCATTGAAATTCAGTAGGGGTTTGCTCCCTGGCTAGAATTAAGGAAGATTTTATTTCTTGAACCTCATTTTTTTTTCTATTTTTGAACATACCCTTTTAATTAGTGTCAAATGGTGAAAAAATGACAATTGGCAATCAGATGGCTGTCAATTAGACGACACATTGCAGCATGTGATGTAACATTGAAAGTTTTCTGTTCCAAATGAAAAACAAACAGTGAAATTCTTATTTTGATTTATTGCTAACTGAGCACCTGCAGCTGGCTATGCTAGGATTGGATGCGACTTGATTATGACCAGCAACTTCTTTCCTTTTCTTTTGTGCTTTTATTGATGAATTTTTCAATTGGATTAACCTTTCAGGAGGAGATGCTGGCCCTGCTTCGGGATGAAGAAACAGCAGAAGACAAGTTGATACAGACAGATATCAGTGATGAAGATTTAGAGAGGGTGTTGGATCGCAGTGATTTGGTCGTAGGCTCATCATCAGATGACATAGAAAACATGGCTGCCACTGTTTCAATTCCTCTGAAAGGGCCTGGTTGGGAGCTGGTTGTACCGACTGCCAGTGGAGGCGTGCTCTCTACCCTTAATAGTTAGAAGTTTGTTCGCCACATCCACAGATGGTGGTTGCGGTTGCAGACCTGGCCTGACCACTGAATGTCTGCGTTTTTGGGGAGGGGTGGCCTCAGACGGAGGATGTGGATCCTTGATGCCTTACTTTTTTGCGAGCAGAGTGTTGCTCTTAGTCGGATGCTTCTCCATGATTTTGGTAACAATAGAATAGAAAGAGGCCGCTTTTTGTTAAATGACTAATTATCATATATTTGTATTTTTCATGTTCTGAATCAATTTTAGAGACAAAATGTAGAATTGACTCGAAACGATGTTATTTTAAGGAGTATTTCCTAAGATCAATTGACTTTAACTTTGATAACTTTTGTTTGTATGATTAGTACAAATGCTAGGGTTTTTATTTTATTTTTAATTCAATTGCAAGTTTAAATACTTTGCTTTGATATATGAACTTGCATGCAATATAATTTAGGTATCACACTTTTTTGTAATAGTTTAGCAAATTAAATTTAAACTAAATAATTGCAATCTATAAAATTATTAACAATGTACACCATATTCTTGAAACTATGGACTGTGTATGTATATGTATAATCAATTAGCAAACTGAGTAGATTTATAAAAATTCAAGTCCTATGAAATTCAAATATTTGAGGTAAATTTTGAATTATAAATTACATTATATTAATTGCTCCAAGGTACTAGAAAAATATATTAATGTAATACTATTAAACACCTACTTTCAAATGTGATTTTTTCATTGCTTATCTAAAATCAAAAGAAAATATTACAGATATGCTCACTAAATATTTAACGAAAAAACTTACGTATAGTTCATCGAGGATAATGAATTTAAAAGTTTAATGATAATAACCATATGTAATTGACTAGAAATAACTAAAATTTAGGTTTAAAGATAAAATTAAATTATGCAACATTCATAGTAGCATACAAAAGTAACTATTTCCTTCCTATATCTATGATAAAAAGGTGCTACTTGCAATATTATAAGGGTGAATCATGCTCCTAATGATTTTTATGTCTTGTTCTGTTAAGTAGAAATGCATTCGTTTATTTGAGAATTATAAAATGTTTAATTATTTAAAGCATTAATGAAACCAAAATGTAAAGGGTCAAAATAAACACTACCACGAGAACCAAAGAAAAAATCTAGATAAAAAACTATGTGAGTATTATTGTTTTAGTTTACATAAAAAGCTAAATAATTCAAGACATCTCTTTTACTAATTAATCGAGTGAATATGATGTTATCACACTAAGAATGATTTAAATCTAAAAGCTACTTATCTTGATGTGGTGGCCTATTAAGTCACTATTTATATACAAATCTTCAAGTTTTTGTATACTAGTTAGATAATTTTTATTAACGTGAGAGAATGTTAAACATGCTTTATCTCAAAGAAATTAATCTCAAAGAATCCGTGTTTGACATGCTTTCTCAACCCAAAACCCTTAATCTCTTATAGAAAGATTACAAAATTTTCTCGTAACTTAAATAGTTGAAAGTTAAGGAGTTAAAATCGAGTTTGAAGGGCACTTGAGCATTTAGAAGGAAGAAGCCTTGGGCTAAGTAGGATTTAGGCTTAAGGACGTACGTGTATGCTTGCTCAATTCAACAAGGCACAACACAAGCTCAGACTCGAGTCTCGGGTCCTAGGACCAAACTTGAGCTTGAGTTTGGGTTTGAGTTTAGATTTCTTGTAAAATAATTATAGACATATAGAGATTTTTTTTTTCAACTCATGAAATAAACAATTTGATCATTAACCATTCACTTTCTAAACAATATATTTTTAAAGAAAAAATATCTGGTTTTTAATATATAAAAATTATAAGTTTTTATTTTTTTATTTTTGTGACATTTAAGTAAAGTTGGTAAATGATTGAAATTAATTTTGTTATGTGCATTAGCCTTAGTCTCAAATTATAGTATAAAAGGGGCCTAAAAAGGGGGTATTTTGCGGAACTTGCAGTAGCCTTTTACCTTCTTCTCCTTAGTTTTTCCGACTTCCTTTACCACTGGTCTTGCTTAGTTCCTACTCTATTCTGGAGCATAGGTTCTAATTCTTATTCCTTTGTTTAGTAGACTTTGTAAAGGAATTGTATTTTTTTAAAGTTAGGTTATTGAAATTTTAGTAAATTATTTGCAAGAAAATTCTCTATCAGAAAATTGATAAATACAAATGAAAATACCGATAGAATATTTCCCTCAGTATATATCGAGTGAATTATAGTGGGAAAAAAATAATTAAAACAAAGCAAAAAAAATAATAACGTGTCATTCATACCAACAAAATTACTGATGGAATTTAGTCTGTAGGTAAAATCCGTCGGTAAAATCGTTAATACATTATTAACACTATTCATCATGTCAATTACAAAGGGAATCACTAACGGAAAATTCCGTCAGTATTTTTCAGAGAACTCTGGAGCTGTTCACTTCCCAATTGCACTGTTAATTACTGTTCTTTACAGATAAAATACCTTCTTCTCCTTGGTTTTTCGAACTTCCTTCACCACCGGTCTTGCTTACTTCCTACTCTATTATGGAGAATAGGTTCTAATTCTTATTCCTTTGTTTAGTAGACTTTGTAAAGGAATTGTATTTTTTTAAAGTTAGGTTATTGAAATTTTAGTAAATTATTTGCAAGAAAATTCTCTATCAGAAAATTGATAAATACAAATGAAAATATCGATAGAATATTTCCCTCAGTATATACCGAGGAAATTATAATAGAAAAAAATAATTAAAACAAAGCAAAAAAAATGATGACGTGTCATTTATATCAACGAAATTACCGATAGAATTTAGTTTGTCGGTAAAATCATTGATAGATTGTTAACACTGTTCATTATGTCAATCACAAAGGGAATCACTAACGGAAAATTCCGTCAATATTTTTCAGAGAGCTCTGGAGCTGTTCACTTCCCAATTGCACTGTTAATTACTGTTCTTTACAGACAAAATATAAATTGAAAAGTCGTCGGTTTCTGAAAATTTTTGATTAAATTGAAAATTTAAATTAAATATTACAGACGGAATCACCGATGGATTGAAAAGTCATCGGTGATATTTGACAGTTTCTGAATTTTTTTTATTAAATTGAAAATTTAAATTAAATATTACAAACAGAATCACTGACGGAATCAATTAAAAAAATTAATAGTTAATTATTCGTCAGTAAAACCATGAGTAAAACGCCCCAATAAAAAGCCGATGATTATTTAATATAAATCATATCTTGAGACTTTACCTAATAGCTTAAACTATT
>Ga0325414_1004108_pt1 | contig 15205 bp, 12 predicted proteins | sample PopdelMetagenome_8_FD_206183 | JGI IMG/M metagenome (GOLD analysis project Ga0325414, IMG submission 206183) | Populus deltoides microbial communities from Bellville, Georgia, United States - Leaf-PdKOR-R3 | ecosystem: Host-associated > Plants > Phyllosphere > Phylloplane/Leaf | place: USA...
GAGAGAGAGAGAGAACCTGATCCATCCTTGCAGGATAATACTTTGCATAGTCTATCCATAGTCGTTTTATATTAGTTAAATTCCCATTGATTCATCCATAGTCGTCTATTTCAAGAGAGGATGGGTCCATACAAAACTTAAATGGCATTAATGGGTTGACCCAGAAATAGAGCAGGTAAGAATATACTTTAGAGTATGGTTGGTATTGTTTTTAATTTGATTTTTGTTTGAAAATTTATTAAAATAATATATATTTTTTATTTTTTTAAAATTTATTTTTAACATCAACCTATTAAAACAATTTAAAAACATAAAACAAAAGAATTCAAAACATACTGAAACTGTAGGGTAAACAGAGCTCGAAACGGGGACCAAATCGCTCAACATGTCTAGCAGAAAGTACAAAGGAAATTTCTCGTAAACTGTAGGGTCATTTTCCCTGTGATTCTATGATCTCAAAGCAATGCAAGTTGCTCAAAGATTTTTCTATATTTAGGTAAGCGATGACGCCCCTATTTAGTATCGGTCAGGAGTTAAAAATTCAGACAACTCGATTATGAAACAGTATTTATTAAAAACTAGACATGTATGTAGCAGATTTAAGCTCATACCACTGATCATGATGTTATCTCTAAACACGTTGAATGTTACTAGTTCTGTCTATAGCATATATTTAGTGATTATTGATGAATTTTATAATGTTCAGGAGAAAGTAATAATACAGTACTATTGATTATTTTTTAGGCTCGTTCAAGGAAAGATAAATTATACAAGTGAATTTTCTTGTTATTTTTAATAAATGTTTTATGTTATTTTTTAAAAAAATAATCAAAAATAACTAATACAGTATTGTTAATTATTAATTAAGCAATATGAATCTTTCCAGTGAATATCGTAGTGGGCCTTAAACAAAGCAGTATTTATGTTAATATCTTAATTAATTATTTTTTTTGTATATATTTTAAAAATATTTTTTAAAAAATTTAATTTTTTGTTTATTTTAAATTAATATATTTTTAAATAATTTTAATCCACTTGTATTAAAAATAATTTTTAAAAAATCATCACAATCACAGTTATAAATACTGCTAAAAGTTGGATAAGAACAAGCCATGTCGTGCCTTTAATATCGAAGAAGCAGTTGCCGTGTCAGATACATGGAATATTATATTGATGCGAGAGTGATACAATAGAAAGCATCAAATCTACCCAAAATTCAACTTCAAAACAGCTAAAAACTTGCTAAGAACTTTCCCAGGAATTACTTAAATCTTTGTCTTTTTATATGGAGAATAATCGGATAAACGAGATCAGAAGCGTGCTAGACAGGCTAGAACTCATCTTGTGAGTTAAGTTCTCCATCTCTCCCCTGATGCCACCCTCACCCTCGATCGAATTCATTGACGCCGCACTTTCTTGCACGAGCCGCTTCGCATTATCCTATACAGACTCTAAACAAAAATGGTTCATCAGAAAACACCTCCTTTCTTTAATCCAAGATTATCCCACTTTCACCCTCTCAGCCAATACTTTCTTTCACGATGATGGCACCACTGTGAACCTTCTATATGCCACTGGTCATCTCCATGTCGCCAATCATACTCCTTCTATACCTCTCACAATCTGGATCCATGAAAACTATCCTTGCATGCCTCCTATGGTCTATGTTTTATCAGATTCTACGTCTCCGATTCATCAAGACCACCCCTTTGTTCACTCTTCTGGTGCGACCTCTTCTCCTTACCTGCAAACTTGGGTATTCCCCAGATGCCACCTCACTGAACTCGTGCACAACCTTGTCAAGATTTTCTCTCATGACCATCCTTTCGTTTACTCGCCGGCAGCTAGTTTTACCCATCCCTCTCTTGTCTCTAAGATGGAGGCTCTCGATCGGCTTTCAGGAATGCTTCACTATGACACAATTGTCTTGCTGACCCAAACTGAAGAGGAAATGGAGGATTTATCGAATTTGCAATCCGAAATGGTGAAAAGAGATGATATCATCACGAGTATGATTATGGGACTTGAACATGAAAGAATGAACTTGAAACATAGAGTCATGAATTTGATGAACCAAGCTGATGTCCTAGTGAACTGGTTACGAGTTAATGATGCAAAATCACTAGTGAAAAAGTTAGAGGGTGAAATGGATTATGATGATGCATTTGAAGCTGGCGATGAAGATTCAAAATTGTTGATAGAATTCTTGGCCGCGGATAGTGCCATAGAGGATTCAATGTATGCGTTGGACAAGGCAGTCGAGCACGGAGTGGTAAGTTTTGATGCATACTTAAGGCAGGTAAGAATGCTGGCAAGAGAGCAGTTCTTTTTGAGATCTAAGCTTGTAAAATTGAGAGGTCCTAGCATACTCTAATATTGGCCTTGAAAGAGATTACTCCATTGGCCTTGAAAGAGATTGAGCTTTGTATGGTGCCTCCTTTGCGTATAATTAATGAATAAATTCGTGATAATCATAAAGATAGATGATAGCATGGCTTAAATGTAAGTTGATCTTAATTAAAATCCTCAAGCAAAAGCTTAGAAAATAACCATGACCATTTCAAACTCCAATGTCCAACATCTTCGAGGCAGACCAAGTTTTTTATTCTTGGCTTAAAGGGCAGCACAAATTAAACTACGGGGTGTAGATGGAAGTGTAGTTACTTTTAAAATGTTTTTATTTTAAAATATAATAAAATAATATTTTTTTTATTTTTAAAAAATTATAACACATAATCTGAAAATATTAAAAATATATTAATTTAAAACAAAATAAAAAATAAAAAATTTAATTTTTTTCAAAAATATTTTTAAAATATAATATCAAACACTGTTTTAATGAGATTTGAGATGGTGTACTCTCATCATAATCATATCTTTTTGGACGGCTTAAATTCATATGGAATGCTCCCCTCGGTGCTCTTCAGGTCCACAGGAAACTCATCGATCTCACCACTCCAAGGATTCTTTTCTTCACGATCAAAAACCATCATTGCTTTCATGATCAAATTGTTACATTTAAAACCCAGACCCAAATGAAATCTGCCACACACGACCACCTTTCTTGATCTTGCCCTTGGCCTTGGCATATGCCAGCCCATACCACACTGAACTAGAAGCAGTATTTGTTTGTTTTCTGGAGGTATTGAGAAGAAATTGTAAACAAGTTTGCAGAGAAGATTGAAAAGCAAATTCTTGTATTTTTCTATATTTCCTTAATACAGCAAACTCTGCTTTTATACACTTTTAATGTAACTGATTCCTAGATTTTAGGAACCAAGATCATCTCATCCATCCATTAATGGAAAGCTACGATTCTTACACATGTAAGAAACGGTTTGTAACATATTTGTAACAGTAAAAACCGACTATAACTGTCATAACTGTCTCTTTAATCGATTTAACATAATTCCTTCCATTTCCTCATTTTTCTTGCTACAGCCTACGTAGTCTTCTTCTAGGACTTCAAACACAAGTAACCAGCTTAGCTTTTAACAGCCTCTTCTAAGCTGTTTACTGGTTTAACTCCAAGCTTCAACCTTAGTTGCTTGAATCTATCTTTAGGCAATGCTTTCGTGAAGATGTATGCAAGTTGTTCTTCACTTCTACAGAACTTCACATTTATTACTCCTTCTTGCAGAGCCTCCCTTATGAAATGATACTTCTTGTTTATGTGTCTTGTTCTTTGATGGAAAACATGATTCTTGGCCATTGAAATTGCTGACATGTTATCACAGAACAAGGGTGTTGCCTCAGCTTGCATTTCATCAAAATCATCAAGAACAAACCTTAACCAAATGGCCTGAGCAGTTGCTTTAGATGCTGAGACATACTCAGCTTCTGTTGTTGATAATGCCATTGTCTTCTGTTTCATAAAGGACCAGGAGAATGCTCCACTTCTAAAGCTGAATGCATAGCCAGAAGTGCTCCTGTTATCATCTTCACTTCCTGCCCAATCTGCATCACAAAATCCAATAAGAGTTGCTGATTGATCCCTTACGTATTCAATGTCATAGCTGAGAGTTCCTTGCACATATCTTAGGACCCTTTTTGCAGCTCCCATGTGAATTTTGGTAGGTCCAGTCATGAACTGTGACAGCAAACTGGCAGCATACATCAGATCAGGTCTTGTTGCTATCAAATATAATAAACTTCCTACTATTTTTCTATAAAGTCATTCATCAGCCAACTCACTCCCATCCACCTTCTTTAGTTTCTCACCAGTCGCCAAGGGAATGGAGACTAGTTTGCAGTCATCAAGTTCAAACTTACTAAGCAAGGATTTTGCATACTTGCTTTGATGAATAAATACCCCTTGATCGGTTTACAATATTCCCATGCCAAAAAAATGGTGAAGAAGTCCAAGATCAGACATTTTATATCTCTGCATCATTTCTCTTTTAAATTCACTAAGCAGTCTTTCACTGCTGCTAGTGTACACAATGTCATCAATATAGATTGAGACAATAATCAAGTTACCTTCCAAATCTGACCTTGTATACAAAGTAGTTTCACTTGTGCTCATTTTGAATTTGCATATAAAGAGGTATGCATCAATTTCACTGTACCAGGCCCTTGGTGCTTGCTTTAGTCCATATAAGGCCTTCCTTAGTTTGTAAACTTTGTGTCCTGCATTCTTTACTTTAAACCCTTTAGGCTGCTCAACATACACTTCTTCCTTAAGGACACCATTTAGGAATGCTGATTTAACATCCAACTGAAACAACTTCCACCCCTTCTGTGCTGCAAGTGCAATGAGAGTCTGAATTGTGTCCAGCCTTGCTACTGGTGCAAAGGTTTCATTGTAATCAATTCCAGATTTCTTAGCATATCCTTTTGCTACAAGGCGAGCCTTGTGTTTTTGTATTGTTCCATCAAGATGAAGCTTAGTTTTGTACACCCATTTCACTCCTATCACAGGTTTATCAATCGATCTCTCCACCAATTCCCAAGTATTGTTCTTCTCTATCATTTCCAATTCTTCCTTCATAGCCTCCTGCCAGGCTTTATCTCCAAAGGCTTCTTGATAATTCTCAGGTTCTATGATGCACATGTGACACCTTGCATATATATCTTCCAAGGTTTTCAATTTTACTAGAGTAGAGCTAGGTGTAGATTGTTGACTGTTGTCACTGTCAATATTCTTAGCTAACTCTCCAACTGTAGAATTTGGATGGCAATGTTCAACATTATCGGGTTGGGCTGCAGTAGAATGTTCTTCAGAATTTTCACCTTCAACTTCATCTTCTTTAAGATTGAGAGACAAGTGGTTTTGGTTCATCAGATTTCTTTCCTAATTCCATGACCTATCTTCACTGAAAATCACAATTCTTGAGAGAACAATCTTCTCAAATTTCAAATCATATACTCTATACCCCTTCTTACAGCTACCATATCCAACAAAAACTCCCTTTCCAGCTTTGCTATCCCATTTTTGCCTTAATAATGATGGGATATGTGCATAGCACAAGCAACCGAACACCTTTAGATGCTTGACTCCTGGCTTTCTTCACGTGAAGGCTTCAAATAGAGTTTTTTCAATAACTAATGTTGTATAACATCTGTTCTGAATATACACAGCTGTATTCACAGCTTTTTCCCGGAAGATTACTAGCATTTCTTTCTCTATCAGCATGGACCTTGCCATTTCACAGATTTGTTCTGTTTCTCCTCTCTGTAACTCCATTATATTGAGGAGAGTATGCAACTGTCAACTGCCTCTGCATTCCTTATTTTACACAGAATTCTTCAAACTCATTTGAGGTATATTCACCATCTCTATCACTCCTCAACTTCTTCAATTTATATCTATTTTGCAGCTCAACAAATGCTTTAAATTTCTTGAGCACATTTAGTGCATCAGATTTGTTTCTGAGGAAGTATACCCAGCACATTCTTGAGTAGTCGTCAATGAATGTGATGAAGTATCTGTTCCCCCCACAGATTCATTTTGCATTGGTCCACACAGATCTGTGTGGATTAATTCTAGTGGATAGCTTGCTTTCCATGTTTGTTCTTTGTCAAATTTCTTCCTGTGATGTTTGCCTGAAGCACAACCTGCACATACATCTTCCACTTCTGTCAGAACAGGAAGTCCACATATCATCTATTTCTGCTGCATCTTCTTCATGCTAGCAAAGTTCAGGTGTCCCAGTCTTTTATGCCATATCCAAGAGTCCTCAGTCACTGAAGCTTTTCTTGTTGTAGGTGTGATGGACTCAAGTGAAAGTGGAAAGCATCGATTTCCTACCATGATCATTATTGCTATAACATTGTTGAGGCTTTCATCATCAAATATCACTACTTTGTTACCTCCAAAAAGGATATAATAACCATGCTCCATCATCTGGCCTACACTCAATAGATTTTCATCCAATCCGGGAACAAGCAGTACCTCTTTTATATATCTTTTTCCATGCTGAGTTTCCACAACCAATGTGCCTTTTTCAGTTGCTTGCACAAGATTTCCTGAGCCCATCTTTACTTTGCAGGTCACTGTTCTATCAATGTTGATTAGTTCAGATTCTTGAAAGGTCATGTGGTTGCTGCAGGCACTATCCACAAACCACATCTTTCTATCTTGCAAACTTGCAGAATGGCAAGCATAGAACATGGTTCCAATGGATACTCTCTTTTCTTTTGCATAATTTGCTAGTTGTTTGTGACTATGACTTTCACTGTCTTTTGCAATATGGCCAAACCAATTGCATCTTCCACATCTTGGTTTTCCTTTGTGTCTGCACAATCCAAAGTGTTGCTTCTGGCAGACTTGACACAGTGGCTTTACACTCGCTTGACTACTTTCCCAACCAGTGTTGTTCCATCTTGAATTGTTGTAGTTATTTAAGTTTCTGTTTGGAGTCTAATTTGATCCCCTCATATCTTATGATTGCCATCTTTGAGTAGATCTGCCTTAGAAACCCTTGTATGAACTGTAGGCTTGATTGTTTCCAACCTTTAAACTGCTAAAGGCTTTTTCTGTTCTTGTTAGCTTATCCCTTTCATCATGCAGATCCTCCCTCTTATCATAAATTTTAACAGAAGCAATGACTTTTTCTGCTCTTAGAACATCAAGATCTCGTGTCTCTTCAATGATTGACACAATGGACTTATATCTTCTGCTTAGACTCATTAACAGTTTCTGCACAATTCTGTTTTCTAATACATCTTCTCCTAATGATTTCAGGTTATTCACAGTTACAAAGAATTTAGCTAGATATCCATCTAAGCTTTTATTTTCTGACATTCTCAGGTATTCAAAGTCTGCTTTCACTGCTTGAAGTTTTACAACTCTAACCTTTTTATCTCCTCTGAATTCTCTGCTCAAAATCTCCCAAGCTCCTTTTGCAGTCTTCTTGTTTCTTATGTGTGGGAAAAGGTCATTTGTTAATGCTCCTTGTATGAAGCTTAATGCCTTTGCATTCTTGATTTTGTTTTCTCTGGAGATAGTGGATGTTTGCAATGTAGTTTGCTCAGCTTCACTCTCTTCATCGCCTGATCCATTTACAACCTCGGGTGATTAATGAGATTGTATTCCAACTTCTATTATGTATCATAGATCGAATGCTATGAGGATTGTCTCCATTTTTACAGCCCAAAAGTCGTAATTTGTGCCATTGAACTGTGGAGTTCTTAGATCTCCTCCAGTAGAGCTTGATCCTACCATCACCAGTTTAATCAATCTGTTTTTCACAGTTTACGCCCCTCTTAGGAATCAGTTTTAATGCTCTGATATCATGTTTATTTTCTGGAGGTATTGAGAAGAAATTGTAAACAAGTTTGCAGAGAAGATTGAAAAGCAAATTCTTGTATTTTTCTATATTTCCTTAATACAGCAAACTCTGCTTTTATACACTTTTAATGTAACTGATTCCTAGATTTTAGGAACCAAGATCATCTCATCCATCCATTAATGGAAAGCTACGATTCTTACACATGTAAGAAACGGTTTGTAACATATTTGTAACAGTAAAAACCGACTATAACTGTCATAACTGTTTTAACTGTCTCTTTAACCGATTTAACATAATTCCTTCCATTTCTTCATTTTTCTTGCTACAGCCTACGTAGTCTTCTTCTAGGACTTCAAACACAAGTAAATAGCTTAGCTTTCAACAGTATTACCATACCTGTACAAAGTCATTCTTGAAGCTTCCATATCAGTTTTACTCAACTTGAGGTTTTTCTCCACTTCATCGAGCACATGTTTGCCACCGACGTGAGTGATGACGTGGTCAGTGGCCTTCATGAAATTTAGGACGTACAGTTTGACCTTTGCCCCGCGGAAATGCCTAGCAATGTAATTTGCGATGAATTGGATCTTTTCTGATGTGGGAAGCACTAAGTGACCTAGTGTGGTCAAGTTGGCTTCAATGGTCTTGATTGCTTCTTGAATGAGATCTTTGGTGGTTGTGATACCTAAGAGTCCTTGCGAGTCTTCCAAGCATGTAACGCCGTTATAGGACGAATCAGAAGCAGCTGTGTTGGGACGGACGGCATGGATTACCTGATACTTGGCAACATGGCTATCTGATGGCTTGTTGGAGAGGAGATCAATGGTTGCCCCACCAACACGAAAAAAGCAGTTGATCAAGATCATAGAACGATCCTCACCCAGGTAGCGGTTGCCGGTGATGTTTTCTGTGCTTAGTTGCTTACCACTCTGTGTACCTAACCTTATATTACATATTCCCAACAAGGGCATCACTTAAGGGGTGTTCGGGCACCACGCATCACTTAAACGATGTTACCGTTAGAAGATATTTTTTAAAGTATTTTTTATTTAAAAATATATTAAAATATTATTTTATTTGATTTATTTTTAATATTAATAAATCAAAAATAAATTGAAATTTTTATAAAAATAGATTGAAATTAATGCAAGGAAAATTACAATAAAAGAGATGTTTTTCCTTGATTGGATTGTTGTCTAATTAAAACAACACACTGGATTCACCTCAAAAAAGTACAGCACTATTGCCCAAGATTAGGGGTGAGCAAAAAAACTGAAAAACCGATTAAACCGAGAAAACCGGAAAAAAAATAACCGAAAAAACCGAACCGAAAATAAAAACCGATTAAAATATTTAGAAAAATATCCTGTTCGGTTCGGTTTCCGGTTTTGTAATGCTTAAACCAGACAACCCGAACCAAACCGAACCGGTTCGGTTTAGAAATAAAAAAAAAACGTTTTCTACCCATTAACCCAGCAGGTTGTTCACGTAGCCGCCCCCTCCCTTTAAAACAAGTATAAATACCATATTTTCTTCTAACCTTAAATTTCAACATTCTCAGCTGCCCCTCTCCCTGCTCTCTGTCTCTCACTTTCAAATCTGTCTTCTTCTTCTTAGATAGCAAAAATCTCTCTTTCAAAAACTTATTATCCTGTGCATTTTTGTCATTCTTACATGTTCCCTCTTGTTGGGCTCTCCTGTCTGAGTGTGTGCTGGCTTTTGTCCTCTCCGATTTGCTTTCCTTTCTTTTTTGGCATCTCTGGTCTCTCCCTAGCTTCAAATCAATTAGTGATGAAAGGGTTTTCTTGAATCAATATCAACACCACTACCACCAAACATCCCCGCACCCGTTTTGCTTACCATGAAAGGGTTTTCTTAGGATTTCAGAGAAACCAAGATCTAAAAACTCTGCACTCTCAACAGTGTCTGTATCAATGCTATCGATGCTTTTCTTGTCTCTCATCTCTCAAATCTGTATTCATCTCCTCCATGCTTTTTGATGATTTTACATTTCAATAACTTTTGATTTTCTTTTTGTTTTTTTGCAGTCAAATCCTTTTGTTTTGTGTATTTTTTTGCTGGGTTTAACTTCTGGACAAGGAGAACAAAACGAAAATTGGAGTTGATTTTTTGGAAAATGGAAGCAAGTGTAAAAATTTCGATTTGAACCGGTTTGAAAGGGGAAAAAACCGAACCGAACCGAAATTAATCGGTTTGAACCGGTTTTCGGTTCGATTCGGTTCCAAAACTAAAAATAAAATAAAATCAATTTGGTTTTATATTTTGATTCAAAACCAGACCAGACCAAAAATGCTCAGTCCTACCCAAGATCCTCAAGGACAGATCGAGAGATTTCCAGTCAATTATGGCCTCATGAAATGAAACAAATTTATAAACTCAACTTCTCATGGGGCACTCTTGGATCCGTCCATGACCTCTTGGTCTAGACAAAACAACTGTTAGCAACTGGAATTTTGTAGTCAAAGATCAAAAACTACAGGAAATTTTTTTATCAATCAACGGAAATACAGATAAAAACAATAAAATATTGTTCATAGATAAGAAAAGGGAAGAGGAAGGAAAGAAAGAAAGAACATGGAAAATGTCAATTTTCTTTCTTTAGTTTTTTTAGGCTGATCATTCTCTTTGATCTAATTTTAGGGCTAAAATACTTCTTTTGGACACAAGCCAGTGCTAACGTTAGTGTAGTGTTTTGAACAGATATCAACCAAAGCCAGCATTAGAAAGAAGGCCATCAGTAAAAGATGTATAGAGTAGAGAATTAATTAACAAGCCTGGAGCAACTGTCTGGCAAGGTCTGCAGCTGCGAGTCCAGCACTGCACCCCATCCCGCTAAGATTATTGCTCGCCACCTTATCTATCCTAGCTTATACCTGTTAGCTATCATGGCAGAAAGAGATGGCACCACTCTAAAACACTGCTATCCCTGTATCCTCACCCTTCACTCCAGTCTTTGCCAATAACTCATCAACGGCACCAAATATCACCATCTCGCTCTCTTTCCTAGCTTCTTCCAGACATTCGTTTGGAGGGTCCCTTCTAAATGCCTCTGGCAAGTTGGTGCATGGACGGACCCAGCCCTGATTTCTCTGATAATTTTTCCATGAACACCAAAGTTTCCTCTGGCAAGTTGGTGCACGTTTGCCTAGCTCTTTCGATTACAAGTTCTTTACTCCACATTTGTCTGGCTGGAGGCTTGTAACTTGCAAGGTCTCATAAGAAAACCTTACCAGAAGGTTTTGAAGATCCTTGAGAGCAGTAGTGCAATTAAGGTTAAGCAGCGATGGCGCAATGAAATCGGAGAAAAGACTAAATTGGTTGACGATGAACTTTGGAAGATCGTTTGAAGCTAATATGGTGATTCTAAACATGTTTTATTGAGAGCAGTGGAAACTGGAAATTTTTATCTTGGATTTTGTTTCTTCTTCTTAATTTTTCTTAATTTGGTTTCTCAAACATGCATGTTGCCGAGATTGGAGTCACGCAATAAATGGGTTCCCAAAAGCACCGTCTAAATGGGGTCACACAGGCACAGTATATTACTAGTAGCCTATCAACTCTCAACCACTGCGTTGTTGATTTGTGATTTTTTTCTCGAAGCTGATCGCATTCTTTCTTCTCAGAAATTAATTCCAGTTAGCTGGATGCCAACTGATTTAATTAACAGTGGATTTAGAATTTGTTCCAAGAAATACCACCACCACCACCACCATTAGAGGTGTCTCTGGCCTAGCTCGAGTGTCGGCTGAAACTAGATCCTTCATATACGATATCTTAACAGTTCCATGCATTTAAGAAAATAAATTTTCTTTCGTTATGCCAACAAGCTAACGATATATCCTCCATGATACTGCGCTGACATTATATCAGGACCTCTTGACAGAGAGAGAGACCTCTTTTTCAAATATATACATTTTACAGAGACAATATAATATATAGATAAAGGAGATCCTCTTGAATTCTGTATTGAATTGTGAACCGCTTAGTTACCAAACAGATTACAGTACGTACACTCATGCCGATATCAAACACGATTCTTATCCTGAATAACGTTCAAACACTGCCTGCAAAACGAGGGTTTTCGGTGTTGAATACGGGTATAAGAGAATTTGAATTTAAAGGTTAGAATATAAATATTAAAAGAGTTAGGGATGGAAGTGAAAAGAATTTAAAAATTCAAGTATCAAAATATATAGAATTAAAGTTTGAAAAGGGTATGTATCTTTTCATCCAATTTAAAGTGTTGCCCGGGTATAGAGAACGTTACCTTAAAATGTAGATCAATACATTCATGTTTTATTTTGAGAAATTATAGTTTTTTAAGGATTTAATGTACGTACTTTCTAGATAAATTAATAACTAAAAATATATATTACAGATTACTTGATATTATAAATACAATTCATTCGGTTGTTTAGACAACATTTTCTTTCAATAAATTATAGCCCATCATTTTTATTAAATCCAGACCCGTTAAGATTCAAAACAATACAAATAAAAAATTTCAATGTATAAAAAAAATCAGGTTTAATCTCCTGGTTTTAGAGATTAGAATGACAATTTTTCAAAATAGAAACCAAAATATAAGTTTACCAAAACTGGACTAAAGTGTAAATATATAACCATATCGAAATTTCACCCATAAACCATCCTCAATTCTTTCCAGAACAACACAGGAACCAAATTGTAATTTTTTTAAAATTCAGGGACTAAAATATAAATTTCTAAAATTGAGAGACCAAATTAAAAATATTTCAAATCAATTATCAAACTGATATTCATCATAACCTCATAGTAACATTGTCTAGAATCTCAAAATATATTTAGGGGTTAAATCATAATTTTTTCAAAGTTTAGGGACTCAAATATAAATTCCCAAAATTAAGAGACCAAACTAAAAATATTTCAAATCAATTATCAAATTGATATTCATCGTAACCTTATAGTAACACTGTCCTGAATCTCAAAATACATTTAGGGGTTAAATTATAATTTTTTTAAATTTTAGAGACTAAACTGTAATTGTCTCAAATCAAGGACAAAAATAAAATAATTTCTTGAAAATTAAAACTTTCAGTTAAAAAAAATAATAATCTGATCACCCACTTGACTTGGTAGAGTGAAATCTTTCATGTTATAATGCATTTAATTTTCCCAAACTATCGATCAAAACGCTATTAAAGCATGAACAAAAAGTCTGCGCTGGTAATTCCTGAATAAATTATTTGATTTTATTTATCTACTATTAAATCGATTCAGGATTCCATCCAGAGGTCAATAGAAACGACGTCACCTGCTTATCGCATGGGACGTGTTAATGATGCAAATAGTCCATGTACTGTTAATTTTATCTTAAATTGGTCCTTGTATGTTATATCTTCTTAATATGGACGTCATATCCATATATATGTATATATAAATTGATATTAATTTTCAAACTCTTCACCGGTGAAATCCACAGTAATTCAACCAGAATTTAACAGATAAAAAAACTTTGCGATTTTAATATATACTAGCTTGTTTCCCCGTGTCGTGTTACAGGTAAAAATCTAAATTAGTTTTTATTAAAAAAAAAAGAAAAAGAAAGCGTCAACATTGTGGACATATTTTTGGTATCATAATTTTTTTATGAAAAAATAAAAATATGCTACATGCACTTTATAAAATGGATTAAAAATATATATAAGAACTGATAGATTGAATAAAAGTCATTAATGATGATTAAAAATTAAGGTGGAAAGTTGATGTTCTATGTAAAAAGTAAGATATAAATACATATGTAAATGTTTTACCTCAACAACTGTTTTTATTTTATATTTATATTTGAGGTTAATTCTACAAATGTGATTTTCTTTTCCTATATGTGTACCATTCATATATATTCAACTTATCTACCTACAAATTGGGGGGGGGAAAAGATAAATTAAAATAATTTATCTGAAGTAGTTTAAAATTATATAAGCAATCTAAAAGATCAATTAACACTTTTTTTTTTAAAAATAATTTTAAAAAATATGAGGGTGTATTAATTAAAAATTAAAAATAAAATTACATGTAAAAAGGGTTATGCACTCGTGCTTGGCTAATTTAAAGATAATTAGATGATTATTTAAAACATTATAAAACTATAGAAACAATAAAAAAAATAAATTAATATTAAAAAAAAGTTAAACCAGATAATTTAAAAAATAAAAGTAAGGGTATTAATTAAAAATATTTTTTCAGGAGAAAGAGGTTAGATGTTATTAGGTTAGCAATCTAAGCCCTTATAAGCTCGATCACAAATGAGTCTAGAATGTCAGGCCAATCTATTTGAGTTATTCTTTTAAAAAGCGAATAACATGTAGTGTGTTTTTTAAAATAAAATAAAATTAACACATGACATGTCTTCTGGATTGTTGGGCAATTAGATTTCATTTGTTTATGTATTTTTTTTTAATTTTTGGTGACAAAACAAATTAAGGTTTAAATATTTTATTTAAAAACTCATTTTCAACATTTTATTCTTTTAAAAAAATCATATAAATCTTTATAAAAACATTTTGAGGCAAAAAAAAACAAACTATCTAGTCACTTAATAAAGTCAAAATTAAACCAGATTAAAAACAAATTAACATGCTACTTTCTTTATCTTTCTTTAACACAATTTTTCTACTTTTTTTTCTTGCATGTTTAAATAATAAAATTATCTTCATTGAACTATCTCTTTAAAAAGAAATCATCGGCACCAAGTTTAATTATATTATTTCTTGAAATTAAGTTTTGCTTGTTCAATTACTTTCTTCAACATAAATGTCACAGAAAATAAAGTTTTGAATTAAAATGTAAGGATATAAAAAAAACAATAAGGATCGAGCAAGTGCAATTCAAAAATTTAGTACCCAATTTGATTTTGTTTCTTTGTTTTTTGTAAAAACAACTTTGTTTTTGTTATGGATGACAACTTTGATATTTGTTCTTTCAATTTTCTTGAAAACAATTTTAAAATTGTATTTTGCTAAATAAATCAGAAAATTAACATTGATTTTCCAATAACACATTGGATGTGCGAGTGAATGGAAATAGAAACATATATTAACGCATAAAATCAAGCAAACAAAATTCAAAAGGATGAAGCTAATTGTGATGGCTAATATGTGAAAAAGTAAAAATTGCAAGGACGTGATAAGTAAACAGCGACACAAGCAGCCAACCGTGGAAGGGCTATATAAACAGTGAAATTTAAAAAACCCTGGAATTTGAATAATGAGATCAGAACATAAGTAAACCCATTAGAAGATAAAATGAAAAAAAAAATCTTTAAAAAAAGTAAAAAAAAAAAAAAACGTTGTTCAAGTAAACAATGTCATGTAAGGAGACGAACAATGAACCCCCTCCTCAAATTAGTATAGTATATGCTGAATAGTTAGCCTGTATTATGTCATGGGCAAGATCATTTTTTTTAATAGATA
>Ga0325414_1004109_pt1 | contig 15203 bp, 9 predicted proteins | sample PopdelMetagenome_8_FD_206183 | JGI IMG/M metagenome (GOLD analysis project Ga0325414, IMG submission 206183) | Populus deltoides microbial communities from Bellville, Georgia, United States - Leaf-PdKOR-R3 | ecosystem: Host-associated > Plants > Phyllosphere > Phylloplane/Leaf | place: USA...
CTGCAGAATTTTAACAATTGTACTGATTACAGGTTGATGGCCACATGGTATCGGAGATTGGACCAGGCCTTCTTGTTCTTGTTGGGCTCCACGAGTCTGATACTGACTCCAATGCTGATTACATGTAATCTAAAACAAACCCTTTTGTTTTTGTGTGTGTTTAATCATGCTATTGATAACGGTGGGAGTGATGGAGTTTTAATTTCTGAGTAGATGCCGTAAGGTGTTGAACATGAGGTTGTTTACAAACGAGAGTACTGGCAGAGGATGGGACCAGAATGTAATTACTCACCTCTTTCTCTCCATGTTATGTAGACAAATGTTTTTTAATAAATGTGTTGTGTGCATATGTGCAGGTTATGCAGAGAAATTACGAAGTTCTGTTAGGTATTCGTTTTAGACACCACCATCTTGTTGGGCCAAGAGAGAAAAAACAAAAAGAAAATTATAACAACTTGCAGTTTCGAATTAAAGGGATGATTTTCTTAGCAATGTTGTAAAGCTATTGGGATTTTGTTTTGTTTTTGATTTTGTGTTCAAGTGCATATAGTTATAATGCCAGTTGCCTGTGTTTTGATAGTGAGCCAGTTTACATTGTATGGAGTGTTGAAGGGAAACAAGCCGGATTTTCATGTAGCAATGCCACCCCAGAAGGCAAAACCTTTCTATGAATCTTTGGTTGATAAATTTCGGAAAGCTTACAGACCGGATGCAATAAAAGGTACTCTAATTTGCCTGCTTCTGTTTGTTTTTGTTTTTGGTTGGTTATGGTATCATGTTATCATTTCATTCACACAGTTAGTAAGATTTTTCGTGTAAAGAAATGAAAAATGCTAACAAAGGTCTTTCTTAGAGCCCGTTTTATTTTGATATATTATATTATTATAACGGTTATTTTATAAAATATATTTTTTTTATTTCTTGAATTAAATTATGAAGTAAGGTGGCAGATTATACTGAAAATTTTTGATGTAAATATACGATTAATGTTATGAGTGAATTACTTAATTCTTTCTACATTCTTCATCCTATAATTGCTTCAGAAATGATCGTGTGATCTATTCCTTCCTATTTTCCAATTGCTTTTTTTTTTTTTTTTAGATGGTGTGTTCGGAGCAATGATGAAGGTACACTAACTTTGCCCTTTCTCTTCAGTGTCGCAAATTTTTCCTTGAGGTCAATTCCCTAACTTTGATGCTTTGGATGGTTTGAAGGTTAATATAGTGAATGATGGACCGGTCACAATGCAACTGGACTCTTCACAATCATCCAAGTGAGTACCACCAGTTCGGTGGAAGTTGTTTATTGTCATGTTTAATGTCAACATATAGGGTGAGTTCAATAACTAAAATCTGTGGAGCCATTTCAGGAGCACTAATGAGGAAACAGGAAAAACCATTAATTGATCGGTTCATGTGGGGGATGAAGTTCTGTAGTTGATCTAATCTCTCCTTGTGAGACAGAAGTTAACAACATTTAGCGTCTCCTAGTGGATGTAAAACAATTTATGATTAAGCAGGGGGTCTTTTTACCTGACAAGTTGGATGGTGATTGAGGCTTCCATGCCAGCTCTTCTGAGCTGCACAATTAACCAACAGGCCTGCCCACTCTAAGCCCCTTTATCTGTCTCCACTGGTATATGCTTCCAGCTGAATAAGTGATCATGCAATTGGACAGGGTTACCCTTGTTAATCACATTATTCAACAGATGTTACTCAAAATTACTGTACTCGTATATTCTTGAAGAGAAATTGCATGTTATACGCCACTCTTTTCTAATTCTGTGAGCAGGTCTGATGTCCACTCTCATTATTCAGGTGTATAATTCTGTGCTAAAGTAAATCACTATCCTTCTTTGTAGGTATAATGAATCACTAAATAGATGATTACGATTTGGTTGGTGTTACTCCCGAATACTGTTGTGGCTGCAGCTACTGCGGCAACAGCACCCTCATTCTCGAAAACCTAATATTCATTGCTTTCTTTAGAAATGCTGTTGAATCTCATTCGCGTGTTAACCAAGGCAAAAGGTAGGGAGGAATTCAAGAGAGCCAGAAGAAACTAGTATGATATTTAAGTGAAATGATCAATTTAGCTACAAAAGTTATGAATAGCTTACAGAGATATTTTTTACAAGCACTTCAGAGGGGCATGTCCACATGGTAACAATATGTTCGGATTACCTGCATCCTTTATTATACATGAGCTCCTGTCTCTGTTGAGAGGATTGTTGCTGCAGTAAACAGCGCCTCCTTTCCAATTGGCAAAATCTCCATCTTCCTGTACCGTGATCAAATTTTGCCAAGATCTTGTTATTATGATGATGTACCTTCCATTGAAAAAAAGTGATGATGATGTAGGATACTGATTTTGATTTCCATTCAGAATGATACCAAGGTTATCACTCTCTGTCACCTTCAGCGAAGCAACATTGCAGCATGCCATCTCCGCCAACTAATTTGGGGGCAATTATTTGCACATAAAGCCTAATCTTATGCCTAGATTTTTATCATCATAAAACATAAATTGTGGCAATAAAAACTAAATATAGATTCTTACGCATCTGTTCTTCTCAAATTACTAAATGCAGAGATTATATTCTCGCATATTTCCACTAGAGAGCTGCTCCTTCCTTCATCCTTCGAAGCAGAGATGCCATCAGCATCTTGTTGAGATGACGATGACAAATGTGCCTGAAAAGAGTCCAAAATTCGATCATATCAAAACAAGAATCGTACTGGAGAAACAGGGCCCAGATCTTTCACTTTTCACTAAACCTATTTACAGAAGAATATTGTCACTAAACCTTATAATTGAAAAAAAAAAAAAACCAATTTTTTACAAAGAAAAAATTTTGAATTTCTTAAATGATAGTACCCCTGCCATTGAGATTTAGGAATTGTCTCACCTACAACATGAAAAATCACAGATGAACAAATCCCTGATAAATTTCCAACGATTTTTATCTATCTTCTTCACATATTGATTTGACAATTGACTAGAGTGGGAATATGTTAAATTGCCTGGAAAAATGGGCAGCAAAACCCTATCGCTTCTAAATTTCTAAAATCCACAATGAACCCCAACCACATCACGGATTCTTGGTAGGAAGGCCACTGTATGACGGTAGGAAATACCCCCAAATGGTGTTCAAAACTTTTAGCTATTTATTTCAGAATTTAAGAAACACAAACTCCCAACAACTATACATTGCAAATGACATTGTGCTTATAGAAATAGCATGATGTATATAAGCAATCACCGAGGCCATAATATGAAATTTCAGGGCATGAAGGCAATGTGAAAGTAGTCTGTATATGCAATAAAACAAATTTGTAAGCAAAAGTACTAGCACCGCCCCAAATTTAGGTACTTGCATTGTTGAGTATTGTATACCTAGTTGAAAGCAAGAATAATCACCTGAAAAGCATGTGCTAAAAGCACCTGAACTACATCTGCTTTTATCTTTTTGGTAATGCTTCGTGTGCTGGTGATATTGGAAAAGCAGTTTAAGACTCCACTGAATGTTGTTGCATCCTCAGTGGGACCATTTGATCTCCGAGTGCGAGTGGACAGCTACAGAATAAAATATATCCCCGTAAACAAGTAATCAGAGTTATAGATGCTTTTAACCACCTACATGTTTACCAAAAAAAGCTTTGGGGAAAATGCACATTATTTTAAATGACAACAATATTGACAGCTCACTTACTCTAGTGGTGTATTTTGAAAAATACTGCAAGATGATTTCGAGCTTCCACTTAGGCTCATTAAATACCTGCAAATCATTCTGATCATGAGAAGAAGAATATCTTCACTTGCTTGATTAAACAACTTCAACAGTTATATTAAACAACAGCATAAAAAATAGATAACAGGAATCTAAGTGGGAGACTGCTTACAATTCTAAATGCAACACCTAATCATGCAAAAAATAGCATGAAAATATCAGAAAAAAGAGCCCATGGTTTAGTACCTACAGACCATCTGAGAATGAAAGCTTGCTAAAACCAGCTAATAAAGAAAGCATAAAAGTAATGGAAAAAAGTGAAAGAATGATATTTTATTTTGAGGTTCTGGCCAAAAGTGATCTCTGATTCCAAAGCCAGGAAGCCAGAACAAGACTAGTACCCCTCCACCTAAATCTTTCAGAGATTCTGCATCTTTATGAATGCATAGCATACACAGAAGGGAGTACTTGACAACTTAAAAAGGATACCTTCAGAAATGGAGAAAGCATATCTATGTCATAAGTTAGCTCATCCAAAATTATCTCCATTAGAGGGGTCCTGAATCAAATCATAGCAGCATGTTCACTTTACTCAATCAAAAATCACAGAGATAAATGAGTGCAAGTAAATACCTCACACCATCAGCTCTGGTTGTAGAACCTTGCATGTCTGCTTTCTTCCTAGACATGTCAAGGTCCATAATCTAGAAAAGTCGACAGCATCAGAGTTTATAGAAAAGATGATTTTAAATATTCTTAACTCAAGGAGTCTTTTTAGTGACTTGCCATTATCAGAAGTTTTTGCAAGGCAATACAAGCATTATTTCCTAATTCAAATAAAGCTAATGCTGAAGCTGTATTGCCATTATGAGATAGTTTTGAAGCAGCATCGTCAGGAGATTCTAGATCCTCACTTATTCCAGCAGAAACGTCAAACAATCCACACATAATGGATAAGCAATCTTTCATCAAGCCTTTGTAGTTTATTCTTCTTGTACTCTGCAAAATAAATATGATACAAGATATTCACATCTTCAAACATTTAATAGCCACACAATGCCTCCAAGTAGGAGAAAAATTATAAATTAAAATGGAAGAAATGGCAATTAAAATTTTTAGAGGGCTGAAGGTTATAAGACATCAATTAAGGATTACAGCATCACACTCAATGAGTAACAAGATACATTGAGATTTACAACTCAGAAGGTGAGGATATACCAAAAGCATGTTGAGCAAAGACTCCCTTAGGTGGGTCCAATTCATGGTTTCTGCAACACGATAATAAGCTGTTTATATCTCACAAGTACCTCAAAGCATACGAACAAGGCATGTAATAATACCTTCATACACCCTGTTACGTGGTAAAAAGTCTCCTTCAAGAGCATTGACAAGATATTGAAACAGCAACATGTTCCTCAGTGACTGAAAGAAAGGCATGTCAGAAGAATGCTCAGTAAGTGACTCAACGGGGAAGAGTATCCCAACCTTCATAAAATTTAAATTGAAAAACCTATGAACAAGTGTGCTATTAGGACCTAAAAGACACTGCACACCTTGTCTTATCTCTTATTTACTTGAAAAAAGAATAAATAAACTAACCTTTATTTCTAATGCTTGAAGGTTTCCCTCATTAGCCACTTCAGCAAGTTCTTGCATTAACTGAAGGAAACCCTGAGAATAACAGAGCCACCAAAATAGAATAAAAAAGCAGGATGCAGGTAACAAACATCGGCTTTCACTAACAAACAACTTCAAAGAAATTATTCAAAACAAGGAATACTATCCGGTGGTGCAATCTTTAAATCAAAAGAACAAGCACCTCTTAATGAAAAAAAAACACAATTCAACCACTTCGATTTCAATCACAATCAACTCACCAATGAGTCAAGTGGTCCGCTAATGCTTCTGCCACCAGCTCCCCTCTCTCTAGATGCATTTTCCAAATTAAAAAGAAATGGCGACCAGCCCTAATATCCAGCAACAAAAGAATGTAATATCTATCATCATCCTCATCAAAATACGGCAATTAGAAACATTGATCAAAATACACACTTAGATAAAGCAAAACTTAATACCTCCTCAACCACGACTAGGTGAGATAACTCTGATGCTTCTTTCTCTGACAAATACACGCGTGGAAAACGCTAAACGCAGGAAGAAAAAAACAAAAATAAATCTTCAAGTATCCCAAGTCCAAACTCAGATTAAGTTAAAGTATTAAAGAATACAAGTCTAAATTAAGGTTTAATTAACAGTAAGGTCCAAAGAGAAGCAATTAAGTACCTTATCCAACTCATTTAAAAGGCGAAAACTTTCCGTAATCAATTCCAATGATTTCCCAACCCTCAAAATTTGAAACACCGCCTCACGCATTTTGCTGCTTCATAGAACAGTTTCCAAAATATTAACCAAAAGGAAATTTACAAATATAATTTCTTTTTATGATTTGAAGAAAATTAAAAAGGAAATTAATCACCTTGTTGGAGGATTTTCATTAACAATGCAAGCGCTGCGAACTGCTTCCAGAAATGCAAGCCCTAGCGTTTCAAATTAAAACGCGATTAATTAAAAATTAATCAGCTTAGATTAAAAAGTGGTGTGGAAAAGGCTTACTGTCATCGTTGGCGTCTGGTGTGTGTTTAGAATCGGAGGCGGAGTCGAGGATCGCTAAGAGGTTCTCTTCGATGCCTGCTCTCTTCATTCTTCTCTCCACTAGAAACCCTAGGAGGAGGAATTGTTAATTTGGGCTTCAGTATGGCCGCCAAAAAAGATTTCTATTATTTCCCGCCCAAAATCCTTTTTTTCCCTTAAACTTCTCTTATAAGGAAATCGAAATAATAGATATTATAAGAAATAAAATTAGGAAGGGGAGAAAAAATTCCGTTGCCGGGACTTGAACCCGGGTCTCTCGGGTGAGAGCCGAGTATCCTAACCAACTAGACTACAACGGATTGTTGACAATTTTATAATATCTTTTTAATTTAAAAATAATAAAACAGTGAAAGTTGTAATTCAATCATATTTTTGGTGGTAATGTGCAAACAGAAGCTGAAATGATATTGTCGTTGCCAAATATAGTTTGAAAACGGTAGCACTTCAACTCCTTTTGAGGGGTCCAAACCAAAATTGTCCACTTAAAATCAGATCTACAACACTGCATATCTAAGTGGTTGGTATTTTGATGAAGTTCACTTTAATTTGGAGACCAAGAAAATATGAATAGTCTCAACTCCTATCTACATCCAGTTGTGTTGTTTACCTGAATATGCAGGCTCGCAACACATTCTACATCCACACACATCTTATTATTATTATTATTATTATTATTATTATCTTCTGTAATAAATTGACAAAGCGTTTAAAAAATGTAAAAGAAATTTCTAAAACCAACAGAAATGAAGGAGAGAATAAAGAAAATGGTGAGAAATTTCTATTCACTTCAGGGGGAAAAAAAAAGAATCTAAGTAGTGGACTTTTAGAATGAATTTATGAGATTCCAAAGTGATAAACAACCTTAAACTGTAGCCCGGAGGTGGTGTAGAACTACTTGGCCAATAAATGTGGTGGATGTTTAAGTAAAGGAAGTTAGCTTTGATGTAGTTGGTATTGAAGTATATAGCTATGTTTGTGACGGATTAATTTATTTTATATATGTTTTTCTATAAGTCCATAATAAAAAAAGACAAAAAAAAAAAAAAAGTTAATAATTCAACATATTTAGCTTCTACAGAATGTTAAACCCTAAATGACATGGATCATGCTTGCTTCTAAACCCAATATTCTTGAGCTCAGCTAGATGTTGAGCCTGTGTACATTTAAGTTTGATGAATTGTCAGACCTATTATTATTAAGTTCGGGCGTTCAGCTATGTACTGAGCCCATGTACATATCAATATGATGAATTGTAGATCTAATATCCTTGGGTTCAGTTATGTGTTAAGCCTATGTATACATAACCCAAGTATATATGAATCTAAAATCTATTAGACTCATCACCCTTGGACTTAGGATGATTCTAGGTCCAAATGTGTATGGAACTAATGATCATTATAGGCTCTATGTTGGGTCATGAAGCTTTATTTGTTTATTTTAATGGCTTTTAACACAAAAAGTTAAAAGGCATTTCCTTATACCCTCTAGGTATGTAAAAATCTTCTAATGACCAACCATATTTCCATCAACATTAATATGATATAAGTGATATATATTCTTCATTAATATTGTGTAAATATATTTTTTCCTTATTAATGTTGTGTAATTAATATTTATCTCTCATTAATGTTGTCAAAAGAAAACAACATTCCAACTCCTCCATTTAAGCAATATAACAAGGTTTAGGGGCAATATATACCCCCTGAACTATCTAGGTAAATGGTTCATGCTTTTTTATCCTTTAAGTATTCATACTCTTATTTTCAGAGTGTTTATCATACACAAGCAAGAATAAACATTCTTGTTCTTAGAATTTAAATCACATTCTCTCAACCCCTTATAAAAATCATTGACTTTATTATTGGAGGGTTCCTAAACCTCACTAAAAATGTTTATTTTTAGGAGTTAGGTCTTCTACTACCAACCATCAACTTTTTAAACTGTAGAGAAGGGAATATTAACGTGAGCGTGAGATTACTTACTATCCAAACACTAAAAAACCATATTTTTAAGCATTCTAGATTTTAAAATATTATCAGTTTTCATGCCTACCCTTTACCAAAGGACCCCATCCAGGACTGTTTTGATAAGAAAAGGGTAGTACAAACATTTAGATTAAATAGAATTTGAGCTCTGATTATGAAACTTTTTCCTTTTTTTTTTATTAACAAACAATCATTTTTAAAGTGAAATATTGACGGTTTGACACATTCAAGCATGTCAGTTCGATTGACAAATGTTTTTGGGAAGTTTCATTTGAAAAAGCAAAGCATCTCAACAATTATTTTGGCAAAACTCATTTTGCTCCCATTAATGGACGTATGCATATTTTTTTATATATATTGGTAACTATGATCATTTAAGTTATAGAGCAAAAAAAAAAAAAAAAAGGAAAAGGAAAAAAGAAATACTTCGCTCTAAATCTTAACATCAAGACTCTAGAGTACCATAAAATTAAGGAATCTTATCTAACTATGTATGAGGAAGTTGTTATATACAATATTGATGTATAGTAACTTCAAAATAAGATGAAGTTATGATACGATTTAGACTTGGATTTTTCATGTTGAACATCTGGTTATGTTTCTTAGCTTGGATAGGAGGCCATTCGGCTACTATTGTGTCTTCCCTTGGTTTTTAGTTTGGAATGCAATTAGCCATAAAGGGTTTCTAGCTTGGAAACTATTCAACCATGAGAGCGTTTTATCATAAAATGAGTTCGATTAGCCTTAGGTTATGTATGATGAGGGGTTCAATCCAAGGCCATCAATTTTGCATTCGGCCAGATTTGAGCAACCCATGTATGTGTTTAATTTGGGTAACAAAGTAGGCTTGTTGAAGCTTGTATCAAGTCTGATTTGGATCATGTTAATATGTATGAATTTTGGCCACAAGAAATCTAAAGTTGGTTTAGATTAATTAAGATGTTGAGATCTTTTTTTTATAAGAATTTATCAAATATCATAGAAAATTAGTAAAAAAATTGAACTCCGCCAATATTATGATAAAAACATCATTAACAATATCATAGAAATTATCATTAAAAGCTTAGTTTTATGACAACATTTTAATCCTTATGGTGTCACTTCCATTAATGGATGACACATGTGGCTATAACAAGTCAAGTTTTGCACCGATTGTCGTTTCTTTTTTTCCTTTTTTTTTTCCTCTCTCCTCCTTTTATTGTTATTTCTTTTATTTTAGATTATCTATATAGTTGGAATTTTCTTTCAATTAATTCTCTTTTAGTTTTTTCAGCTTTCAGATTTGGTCCCTATATTTTTAATTTTGATTTTTTTTCAACTATTATTTTAATTAAATTATCTTTTTAATTGCATCAATCAATATTTTATATCATTCTCTTATTTGGATAATTTCTTCAATTGTATCCCTCAATATTTTATATCATTCTCTTAATTGAAATCTTTTTTTTATATATAAATTACATCCCTCAATATATTAATTTATTTTATTTTATGTCATATTTGATTCTTATTCTCTTAATTTCAATTTTTTTGTTTTTAATAATTTTTTGTTGAAACTTTTTTTTTCAATTTCATCCCTCAACATTTCATTGGAAATGGGATCAAAGAACAGAAGCTTTAGCTATATAGATTATAGCCAAAGCCAAACAATGAAAAAGCATAATTTTACTGCTAGAACATTAGCAATAAAAGCCATTTAGAATCAATCCACTACAGTCTAGGACGAGATGCATTCGTGGTTTCTATATAGGTCAACACCTATTTATCAAAATAAAGCATACAAATTTTTTATCTAATCTACAACAAAAAAGAACATATGGCACAAGATATCCTCCCAAATAGGCTGCTTTTCCTCAAACATCAATTTGTTCATGCTATTCCAAAGAGCCCAAATAGTGTTGAACATAAAACCACTCCAAACAGATCTTTCAAACTTATAGTGATTATCCTGCAAAAAGTCTTGTCATTGACATTGAAGGTTATCTAGGTCGTAAGTCATTATCCAGTTTAAGCCTCTCCAAGCTACAATTTTATTCCAAAGTTTTTAACCCGCGGGGCAATGTATGAGAATGTGGGAAATAATTTTAGAATATGGATCACAAAAAAGGATAACAATCATTTTGTGGACTCAAAATATGTCTCCTGACGAGGAAAGCTCTAGTACATAGCCCTTCATTTAGAGCCAGCCATAATGTCATATGGTTTGGTTCCAGCAAACCTACTTCTGTCAAGGGCAAGCATACAGGAGTTCACAATGTATTCTCCATCCTTTTCCCATTCCCAAACCAACTTATCTTTATTCTTTCAATGGATTCTTGCTAGGTTTAGATCAGAAATTAGCCCATGAAGCTTCAAACTCTCTCTAGCTCTAAGGGGTCTCATCCAATTTAGATTCCATTGCCACACATCTTCGAGGCCTACTTTCAAGAAAAAAAGCCAAAAGAGAATATGATAAGAGTGAGCTAAACAAAAACTAGTCAGCCAAGTATCTTTCTAAAACTTTACCTGGTTACCCTTTCCTATTTGAAGTTTGTAACTATTTCTTATCAGGGTGTTATCCTGGTCATTGCTAGTTGTAGTTGAGTAAATACATCTCAAAGTCACCGAGAATCTTTTACTAAATTGAGGCAGCTCGTTGCTAAAACTTGGCTTATATTTTTTCCTAATCAAATTAGCCCAGTTAGCCTTGTCATCGCAACCAAGTTTCCAAATCCACTTAAAAAGAAAAGCTTTATTTTTTGCCAAGACAAACCCAATACCAAGCCCTCCCCTATTTTTTTCTTTAACCACAGTTTTCCAAGCCAATTTATGGATCTTTCTTTTGTCAATGCCTCTACCTTATAGGAATCGAGAGTGCATTGCTATAATCTGATGAGTTACTGTTTTTGGGATACAAAATATAGACATGTAGTAAAGTGGTGTAGTAGCTAGCACACTTTTGATTAAGCAAGCTCTTCCAGCCAGAGATAACAACCTACCCTTCCAAGAACCAAGTCTCCCATGAATTTTGGAGAGCACAGGTTTCCATGTGGAAATCCTATTAGGATTGGAGCCAAGAGGAAGGCCTAGGTAATTAATTGGTAGTGTGTCGCCTCTGCATTTGAGAACACCCGAGATCCCTACTATGAACATCTCATCCACATTTACACCCACCAAGCCACTCTTATGGAAATTAATACAGAGACCCGAACATAGATTGAACCACCATAACATTCGATCTCTTGACATTAATATGAAATCTTCTCTCTAGAAGCATGACATTACAAGATTCTAGCAAACCTTGCAACCGAGGAAAGTAAAATTTACGTATGTTCTTGGAGATTTGAATAATTTGTATTTATTTTATTGATAGTACTCGACGGATATCACATGCACGTTTATTTCACTATTAAATATTGTTGGTCATACATGATGACTTTCAAGCGTACAATTTCCAGAAAGGAAACGGAAAAAATAGGAAATTGCCCACCATAACATTCTCTGGGGTGGAAAATAAATGAATTTTAGCCCCTGATGATAGCATCAATTATAGGACGGATGGACTTAAAAACATTGTTGTATGCCTGCTCAGTTGGATGTATTGAATCCCAAAATACGTACTTTGATGCATCAGGACACAAAAATGATTTTGGGTTGCACAAGAGAGATGCTTCCAAGTAACCGGTTCCACAGCAGCCACGACTTACTTCATCAAATGCTTGAAAGGGAGGGGGTAAATTAAATTAATTAATGATCACATGATCAGAATATATATATATATATATATATATATATATATATATATATTTCTCAGTTTAATTTTAGAGATTTTATATACACTTACCAGACCTTCCTTGCCCTTGAATCATGCCGGTCAAAGCACTGTACGCATCAGTTAAATAGATCCTAACACCTTGATTTGCTAATCGAATTTGCATGAGATTCAACTCATTCTGGAGCAACTGATTGAACTGTCGTCCGACGGAGGAAAAATAATCAAGACAACCACGTTCTGAGATGGCATGGTTCGAGAAAAGGGTGATAACGACCGGCAGGCAACCCATTGGAGGTAGTGCAGTAAATAAGATTCTTCTTGCTCCTTGCTCAAACAAGTCCTAAAATCGTCGCATAATGTAGTGTCGGTTATATTTTTCATGGCTTAATAATCTAAAATATTATAGCATACAAGCGCAATAATTTCAAAACTTGAAATTTGGGTAATTAATGATCTGGGATAAATGCCCCATATTTATGCCAATTTAAAGCTGACAGCTGATAGCTTGGCGGCTAGGTAGATATCGTAATGAATTGATTAATTAATGTTGTGGTTCTTGCGGGCCTCCTCGTCTTATCTTTGGAAGACACTCTTGCAATTATAATGGGTGTCGTTTACAGGTAAAGTTTTAGATATATATTTTGAAGGTTATTAGCTTTATAAATTTTAAATTTTAAAATTATTGGAGGTTTACATGATCATTAATTTTAAAACTTACAAAATTAATCGAGCTAAATACAAATTAACCCGGACATTAACGTTAATAATAAAAAAAAATACTCTTGCAAGTGTTACAACATTAATTAATACTTTGGTTTCCTTTTCAACTTAAATAATCTTAATTGTTAAACCTGTTTAACATGACTTCTAAAGTATAATATTTAATTTTAATTAAATTATATTTCATAAGTTATTTTTCATAAACAATTTATAATTTATAAAAGAAGTTAAAATAATTTTTAAGTTAGGAGTACATTAAGCAAGAAATTGTTCAAATCAATTTTTAAACAATAAATATAATATAAATTAGAATTCAGAATTGTAAAAAAAAAACTTTCTTAATTTTGATTAAATCAAAATAAAAAATTCGACTCAATTCTATGATAAACTTTAAACTTAAGTCAACAATTATTTCTAATCAAGTATACTTAATTATAGTTCTTTTTTTATAAATTAAAAAGCTGAGCATTGACTTGAATAAATTTGAAAACCCATATTAAACAAAACGTTAATAATGTCCCATGATATAAATAAAAAGTGATGAACCAGCATATTTCCCTAACGCAAGCTTTTGCACCACAAGAAGAAACATGTACAGGTCTTGGCCAGCACGGTGTTTAATGACAGTAAATACAAACATATTGTGCAGCTCTTTTATTTTTGCTTTTGGATCATAATAAAGATGCTGCTCACAAATTTGTGGAAGGCTTTCCTTACCTGACCCAAATGGACACAAATCCTTTTATAGAATAAAGTAGCATCGAACTATTTGTAATTATGAATATCAATTAACTAGCTAATTATATCTATACGTCAATATCCTGTACCGGATAAGACTGTCAATGGGCTAGTAGAGCATTTAAAATAATAATAATAATAAGTGAACGAATAAACAAACTAAAATATCAGAAATAACAATAAGTTGATTAACCATGAATGGAGCCAAACCTGAAGGAATTGTGTGGCTGTTTGCAGGATGAATTGCTGGTAACCTGAGACGGAGTAGGTTTTTCGTCGGATTGGCAGAGTAAAATAATTGATAACGAAGTCATTCGTGCCAGCACTGACGATAAACAATGCCTTGTTGATATGATTTTCGGTCTTTTTCCTTCCAATTGCAGACTCCAGTCTTCTTTTATACTCTTTAAAGTACTCCAGTTGCTTTGGTATGTCGATCACATTCTGTGGTAAAACATAAGAAAATAAACTTAATTTAGCTCCCAAGTGGATGACATATACACTAGAGGCTGCATAGTTTTTTTATTTATTAAAATCTAGACAACATGATCTATCTATACCACGGCAGATGTTTCATTTTAATTTCTCACCTACCAATACTTCCTTTTATTAATCAATTGTCAATGTCTCTCTCTCTCTCACACACGTTTTTTTTTCAGGTTCTTTCCTTGTCTGTTGGCCCGTTACTTCGTTACAATGTTGTGTTATCATCAATAAAAAATAATATAAATTATATTTTAAATTTTTTTGTTATTGAATTGAGATAATTTTTTAATATAGTATCAGAGTCTTGATGACTAAATAATCATGAGTTTGAATCTTACTAATACTCATCATCCTCATTTATTTAATAAAAAATAAATATAAAATAGTATGAGTTTGTGTAAGTTTTATATTTATAGGACTTTCATTTGATGAGATATGTCAGAGAATAATATAAATTATATTCTAAAATCTCATTTAATATTTACATACATATGAAATTATAAGAATCAAACCCAAATCATGCATCTAAGACACACGAAGATTGAATCTGATCCTGCCTCATTTCCATGCTTTGTAAGGGATCAAGGTAATGCCTGTTGGTTGCTTAATTCTGCTGATGTTTCTACAAGTATATTTGCACTCTTTAATGATGCTTAATTATAGGAGCCCTAGTGAAATTTCATATTTTGAGACCTGATACATCTCCCTAGCCAGAAAGAAACATACCAGCAACGTCAAAAATCAAAATCATTCCAAATTCGTAAGTGTTTTCGTAAACTAAGAAAACAAAATTCATCCACACAAAGATAGTATCTGTAGCTACCTAACAATGATCCATCTATCAAATGAAAACCAGAATATTTATGCGTTAGCCATTAAAGATTTATATAAATATCCTAATTATCAATATGTGTATCTCCTAGTCTTATACCATTAAAATTATTACAAGACATTAAGTAAACGATAATATGCTGAGCGTTTGTGTGTGTGTCTGTTTGTTAAGAGAGGGAGAGAGAGAGAGAGACGTACGGACACTCTTGGTGTAAGGGGATCAAATCCGGAGCCAGCCGAAGCAAAACTAACTCCAGTCATAAGCTCCTTGATGCTAAGAGTAGGGTCTAAATACGGAGGTATGGAC
>Ga0325414_1004110_pt1 | contig 15202 bp, 9 predicted proteins | sample PopdelMetagenome_8_FD_206183 | JGI IMG/M metagenome (GOLD analysis project Ga0325414, IMG submission 206183) | Populus deltoides microbial communities from Bellville, Georgia, United States - Leaf-PdKOR-R3 | ecosystem: Host-associated > Plants > Phyllosphere > Phylloplane/Leaf | place: USA...
CAAACAACATGAAAATACCAAACTACCCATCACTTAATTAAGCTGCCCTTCTACCCAATTCAAGAAACATTTTATTAGCAAGCTTGTGTGGAAGATTTTAATCTCTCTCCCCAAATTAATCACCATATTAATTTCCAACCATCAAAATTAATACTTTGATGGATGATAATTAAACGACATTTAATCAGATGATACAATCTACCATCGCTCCCACCAATTCTCTTTTTGTTTGGCTCACTAATTTTTTTTTTTGTTTTTTTTGTTTGGTAAGGGGGTTCGTCTGTTTTTTAAATTGTTTTTTTATTAAAAAATATTAAATTAATATTTTTTTATATAATTTTTATGATTTTGTTATGACAATATTAAAAATAATAAAAGTTTAGAAGTGCAACTACATGTCTATCCTTCTTTTCCCAAGAAAATATATATTACACCATTCATTAATCATTAACAAATGAATAAATAAACAATCTTTAGTTTATTTTCATTCTCTAATATATTCTTCTATCAATACTTTCGTTAAAATTAATTAGCATCCTGTGCAATTAATGGATTATACCCTTTGATTTTAGATAAGAAAATTTAATTTTCTTATATGTTAGATGTGATATTTTTAATATATAACCAAGCTTACTTGGATTTCAATTTTAATGAAAATAATTACAAAAAAAAAAGATATATATAGATAGATAGATATAGAAGAGTATAATTGAGAAATGGAGTGGTCTATGATGGTCGTCACTAGTGTGCTGGTTCGGACAATTTTATGTGTTAATCGAGATTAAATCTTTTATTATTACTATTATTATTGTTTTTAAAGATACACCTTCTATATTAATTTAGTTTATTAAGAAAAAATTAACTAAAGAAACACAAGAAGTACCTTCTTAATGACTGGGATTTCCTTCAGAGCTTCAACTACATGTTTGCAAGCATTCTATAGAGCTGAATAATTAATGTATAAGAGTGTGGAAAACAGCATATCATTATTGCTTTATACGATATTTCCTTTCTTCCATTGATTTTGCCACTTTTTTGTAAGGAAAAAGAAAACAATTTCGGTATCATTTGTCGCCATCAGCTGGACAACCTTGTGCTAATTTCTTGAGGTTTTCAATGATCATAACCAGCTTCGTGTTGAGCCTGTTCACAAAGCACTTGGGCAGCCATCCAGCAGGATCTAACTGCATAAATAGCAATAGAGCAATCAAAGATACATTTCAATATCAGCTTTTGAAACTTCCCAGAAAAACAAAACAAAATTTATCTATATTGATCAAATATACAATAATAATAGCCAGAAGAAGAAGAAGAAGGTTTTTCGTGTATATTCCTGCATAATCTCAAATGTTTCGTGTATAATCCTGCATAATCGCGAAATGACATGTATAAATACCTGAACGACATAGGTGACCATACAGGAATCATCCTCAAGCTTCTCCACCACCCACCCTGACTGCAGCAAAAGTCCTCTGATAGCATTATTTTGCTTTGGATGCAATCCTGCTGCTATCTCTTTTGGCAATGAAGCTACTGCCACCACCTTTACATATATTTTCAGAAGAAATGTGATTGAAATCTGTGAAGACAGCATGAAAACTTGTAAATTGTAACAGTTGAGAGACAAACGGTTACCAGGGTTCCATCTTCCATTGTTTCCCGCCGCTCATATACTATAAACTCTCTGTTTCTAAACAAGGGTTTAGAGTTCTCTCCGAACCTCAGACGGATTATGCTGAGATTATCTTCAAGGTCCTTTATGTATCTAGCTTCCACCAGGTCCTGCTCCCATTGCTACAGCTCCAACAAGTTCAATCAATATTAATGTCAATTTCATCGAAGATTATCAATCTACACACAGTAACTTAACATTTCCAACAGCTACATTTTTATGCCTAATCAGATCCGGGTGCGATCCGAAATAGCTGTCGTTCTTGCAAAAAAGTAACTGAAGAACCCATATTTTGTCAGGCAGAGAAAAAAATAGGGACAAAAGTTATCTTTTCAATGATTTGGAATGGAGTCAAATCATCTTGATAATTATGATGGTATCGTTTGAGCAGTATTCACCGTTTATTCTATATTACCATTGCTAGCAATTTCCAATCATATATTCAGCTCCACAAAATCATAACATGTAAGCTGAAAAACTTAACCTGTATATGATCTTGAAGAGGGACGTTAGAGTAAATGGATTACCTTAGCAGCATCAATGGCATTGGCAACAGTGATGAATTGTTGAGGGGAGACTGATCTGAGCAGCCAACGGCTGCGAAAGGTGTGGAATGATCCAGACCTACGTTTTGATATCTCTACCCCATTGTCTAGATCAGTTAGAATCTTCCATCCATCATTACCAACATTGCCAAACCTATTCGAATCGGAGGCAGACAGCAACTCTTGTATGCAGCTTTCGCTAGCAAAGTGTACGTACCTTCTCAGTGAGTCCTCGCTAATGGACCTACATACATGCAAAACCCAAAATGAAAATTTAGAATCTAATCAGGAAACTAAAATGAATACAGCAGCGCTCATGTCTAAGTTGATTACAAATTCAGCACCAGTAGTTACCAAGATCGGCTGCAAGGTGTTGGACCGGTACTGTTCATCGGTTCAAGAATTGCTCTTCAAGTCTTGTTTTTTCACTTCAAATAGGAGTATATGTGTATGTGTGGGTGTATATATGCACAGAGGAAAAGAAGAGGTTTAACTTAAAGATTGGCTAGAAAGAGAGACTGAACAGAAGTGTAAAATAAAGCGAAGTGGGCCGAGGTCATTGATGCACATGGATTGCCAGAAGAAACTCCATGATTAGAACTGCACGTCTCTCTCTCTCTTCTTCCTCGCGAGAGAGAGAGAGGTAAAAGATAGATTCTTCCCTTGCAAAAAAGCAGCAAGAAGCAGGGTGGGGAGTGTCATGCACATGGACTGTTGGTGCCTTTTAAAATCAGCTGAAAGAAAAGGATGAAAATTAAAGCCAAGATTAATTAAAAGGTCTTAAACTCACTATATCATGATCCAAAACCAAAAAGCATGGCCTGGCCTGGTTTTAGGTGACATCGACCCTACCAAACAAACCCAATAAGTTGTACATCATGTGCCATGACAAAGCTTAAACTTCCAACAACCTGGCCTCAAACTAGTGCTTAGTCTGCTTTTGATATTGTGATAATTTTTTGCAATTGCAGTTTAAAAAATAAATTATAAATTGTGGTTTTTTTTTTTATCAAGTTTTCAGTGATATCCATATAAAAAATGTTGTGCCCTTTGCGAAGTAGTGGTTATTGTACGTTATATATGAACCCTATGAACCATTTGCATTACATGAAGCACTTGACATGTAACTGTCTGTTTGTTCGAAGAGATAATTTAATCCCCTGTTCTGCTATCGGAACAGAGTTTTAGGACCTATTCTACTGATCATCACATGCCTCATGGGGATTGCTTGCATGGTGAAAGGCGAATCTTGGTTTCTTGTGGTCCAGAGAAAACGAAATGAAAACATGGTTTCTACTCATTAACTGACAGAGATTACTGAGATTAAAGAATGGACTTGGGTTTCTTGTCATCATAAGGGATGATAATCAGATCAAGGATCGCATTCAGCTGTTGTAAAATAAAGAGAAAAGGGATGACCAAAAGGAGGTTATTAAATTATTAATGAAGATCTTCCTGTCTTATCAGTGACAAATCATGAAACAGTGGACATCAATTTTAGCTCTAAAAGCAAACTAAGATTGAGACATTTCATTCCTGAGGAAGCCTTTAGCTTTCAGACTGTCCACCGTTTCTCGTACAGCATCTTCAACTGGAGTGAAGACCAGCCCCAGGTCAATTAATTTCTTGGATGCATCTTTGCAAGCTCTGAGACCTGGTTGAGTTTCCCCACTAAACCTGTAAGGGATTTGAGTTAAGAACATGCACTTAAGAAACCAAACAAAAACCTTAATTACAGAAAAGGAAAGACAACATGTAAAAATGACTAGAAGTGATGTTAAAATGGTTTAGAATTCAAATGACAACGTCAATATTCAGTTTACTGGATATATAATTCCCACTTGGTTCAGTTTGAAACAAGACAGCCAGGTTGTCCTGTTTCCTAACTGCATCTATGGCCACCTGACCTGCTCTCACTTGCCTAGGGAAACAAGGACTTGACACATTCATAGAAAATATAAGACGAGGCTGTTTATTGAGAAGCACTTTTCTTCAAACTAATCAAAGGCATCCTTCTACTAAAATTGCCAGTCAGATCGGGTTTTGACCGGATCATATTTTAAATTACCAGTCATGATAAGAAAACCCATCTGGAGCCTAGACAGATAAGATGCGGGATGAATGCAATCATTGATTTCATTTATGCCATCTTGACACTCAGATAGTCAGATATGCCCTTAAACTTCATCGTTCAAAAGCAGCAGGCCCTGAGAAAAACAAACACAGTTCTATGTTCAATTAGGTATTCATTTATTTTCACCAGCATACACATTTAGCTCCAACAGCCACCCAATTTGTGAAAATATGTAGCATACATAAAAAGCTTCAAGGGGGATTCAAACAAGAATATGAATCTTAAAGCTTCAACAAGGTCATTTAGAGAGCACCCAATACAGTGCAAAATACACGCAACAACACCATCAGTTGACATACGTGTTAGGAGGAGTCTGTATTCTACAATAACCATCAAGAACCTATATAGTGGAGCATCATGTGATGGGACCGGGTTAAAGCAAGGTGGCAGATTAACTGGCAATTGACAAAAGTAATACATTGTTATGCAATGAAGAAGGGGGAGAATTCTTCCAAATGGACCACAACGCAAAAAAAAAAAAAAAAAGGTACATCGCTGATAATATCAGAATGGCAATGGGAGAAGCTTCCAAATCTGTGCAAAAAAACAGAATAACTTGGCAATAAAATAGATGGGGGCAATATGACAAGATAAGCTTTTGAGGGAGTTTGATAATTGAGTAGCTAAAGTAAATCTCATGTCCACCAGCGCTCCACATGCAGTGTGGACCAGCCACTGCTCTCCATAAGGTCATCCCGCTACAAGGACCAACTAATGTACTATTGCATTACTTTTCAAATTCTTATCTCTTTTGAATTGTCCCCTATCCTTTTATTTTGCCATCATTAGAAACAGAAGTCAAGTTTTCCATTCTGCCAATGGCTGCCCACTATCCTTGGAAATACAGACGGATGGTGGCAAAGTTTATCCAAGATACTGCCAGAAGACTAATTAAAGTCCCACTCGGAGAGGTGCTAAATGTTCCTTCAAAGTCTTCTCCACTAGTCATCATTACAACTATTGCCACCACCTCCACAATCCCTCCACCAACATTTAAGAAAACGAATATACTGAAGTACAAATCTATCAAGAATTACGAAACCTTCATCATGTTGTCCAAGAGAAATTTATAGTGACATTAAAGATAAGATTGTCAATCCCAATTCAAATCCAGTAGGAAAATGAATATTATCCTGCCTACAGACCTTTTGATGGATAACGCTAATCTTTCCTCTAAACAGCTACCAAAATCTGGATTAGTTCAGCCATCAAACAGGAAATTGGGAACGGAATTTAGACAAAAACAAATGTATGTGAAGAATGGCAAAGAACATGAGCAATCATCTACCTTTTCTGTTATATAGTCTTAATTATATCCATCTATGTGAGACCCAAATTTTTTGCCAAAATACAACTCTAAGTCGGCCTAAACCTCATCTAAGTTAGCCTAGATATATAAGAAAAAATTGCAAGGTAATTGTTTTTCGACCCTCCCCTTATAAAACTAAAGATTTCAAGTTTTAATCTTGAATTTTTTTGTTTAAGAAAGGTGGAAGTAGCAAATCTATGGTTCCCTCTCATGTTACTTTCGATTATAATTTTTTCATGAAAAGATTAAAGAAGATATTAGAATTTAAAAAGATTTGAATGAATAAAAATTGGAGTTAAATGATTGATTTTGGATGTGTTGTTAGAAATAAAGATTTGGTAATTGATTTGTTATGAGTTATGAAATTTGTTTAAATCTTGCTAGAAAATCTGGACAGAATGGTTATGAGGTTGAAGATGATGAAATTTTATTTTGGTCCTTAATTTATAAAAATTATAGTTTAGTCTCTAAACTCTAGAAAATTTTAATTTGACCCCTTAAAAAATTCTGGGCAGTATTCTTACGAGTTTAAGGATGATGGATCTCATAATTGATTTGTGTGATTTTCAATTTAGTCTCTCCATTTTAGAGATTTACAGTTTAGTCCCTGAATTTTAAAAAAAATTACAATTTGATCCTGGATCGTAAATTGAGATTCTGGACAGAATTGATGATGGATTATTGGTGAAATTTCGGTATGGTTATGTAATTCTGACATTTACAATTTGATCATCTAATTCTAGTAAAATTATGTTTTGGTCCGTGATTTCTAAAAAATTTCGTAAACCCGTAATCAAAAGGGCATTTAGCAAGTGGGAATCGCAAGAAAGGAAAGTCGAGAAAGCAAGGCAGCCTACAAGTACAAACCTGTGAAGAGGAAACTCGGGGAAGAGTCTGGAAACCGTCGCAGCAAAATCACCAAACTGGTAGATTCCATTGGTGCAAAGATATCTACCAGAAGCAGTAGGGGTCTCAAATAACAAAACCTGTGCCCTTGCCACATCTCTTACATGCACAGCTCCCAGCCAGTGGTATTCCTGAGTGTCTCTTGATCCTTGCAACAGTTGCTGTAACACAGCACAGCTAGCGTTCAATGCAGGCTGCAAGAGAGGGCCAAGGCACGTCGCAGGATGGATTGCCACCACATCCATTCCATTCCTCCCTGCAAACTCCCATGCTGCTTTCTCTGCCAGTGTCTTTGACACCGGATACCATTTCTGCCATAATGCAATGCCCCGAGACAAGATTGTTTTTATGCAGAAATAAAAATCAGTATCAAATTTACTACCGCACGTACATAATCTAAAACGCTAAATCTAAATTACCTGGCGAGACTTGCAGTAATCAAGATCAGTCCAAGACGACTCATCAAAGACCTTCTCCCTCGGCCACGACGGATTAGGAACCAAAGCCGATATAGAGGACGTCACAACCACGCGCCTAACCTTGAACTTCTTAGCAGCCTCAAGAACATTAAGAGTGCCTTGCACCGCAGGCATCACAAGTTCCTCTTGTGGGTCCTTTGGGTCCTCTAGAGTACAGGGAGATGCAACGTGGAAAACCCCTTGGCAGCCTTCCACTGCCTTACAAATGGCGTCGTGGTCAAGCACGTCGGCTTCGAAAACCTCCAGACTCACGCTAGCATCGGTGGCACCGGGGATTTCGAGGAGATGAGATGGGTCAGAGCCTGGGTATATAGAGGCGTGGATTTTGGTGTAGCCTTGGTCTAATAAGGTACGAACCAGCCATGAGCCAATGAACCCGTTGGCGCCAGTCACACACACTGCTTCCTTTTGCTTGGCCATTGATTGAATCCGTGCCTGCCTTTGGTTTGCTGAATTTTTTAGTCATGAAAAATGGATTTTGAATAGGATTACTATCTTCTTGTTTTAAAGTGTTGTGGTTGTTTGAGGAAACTACCTTTGCCACGTAGGATAAGATCATCGAGATTATAACAATAATATCCAATCCTTCCTTTGCTCACCTAACGAAACTAACTCTTCTTTCCGGTATTTTATCAAGCACCTTCTAGTCCATGTCAGGAGACACACACATCTTGTTCATTCGTGTCTTGGTTGCTTAAGAATAATAATAATAGTAATAAACGGTGATGACACTGATAATAATTCATGAGTGATTATTCATTAAAAACATAATAACAATATTTTCTCTAAACAATATAACGATGACAACAGCAGCAATAATAATAATAATAATAATAATAATAATAAATTTCTTTGCGTAAAATAGTAATAATAAAAAGAAAGGAGGAAACATAGAGAAGTTGTGGGGGCACATATCGGGCTTCGTAGCTTGCTTGCTAACTGGATAAATCCAGATTCGAGCAGGCTTATCTTTTAGGCCCATATAAATAATTATTTTCAGCATAAACTTCTGCACAGGTCTGAATAATTCTTTCTTCTCCACAGTTCTGAATAATTCAATGTGTTACCAGTTATTTTTTAAATTGAAATATATATTAATGGTATTTTTTTATTTTTTAAAAATTATTTTTTATATCAACACATCAAAACAATCTAAAATATACAAATCATATTAAATTTTAATTAAAAAAATAATTTAGAAACACGGTTTGCACCGCATTTACAAACAGTTAAATAATTGGTGATTAACTATGAAAAAAATCCATCCCAGGTAAAAAAAAAAAACAAGAAAGTACATGAATAAAAGGTGTAATTATTTTTATTACTTTTATGTGTAAACGTTTTTCATTTTATTAACATTAATAAAAGATAATTTACTTTATAAGAAATATTCTTCTTACTACACATCAACAATGAGAAATAATGCATAAAAATGGTTCATTTCTTTTTTGTGTGAAGAATAAAGCATAACAGCAGAGGAGATCAGAGGAGGCTATGGGCGTTTATTTGTTCATGAACTAAAATGTAAATTCTTAAAATTAAGGGACCAAACTGAAAATATTTCAAATCAATTATCAAAACGAGATTCATCATCCTTAACCTTCTAATAACACCGTCCAGAATCTCAAAATATATTTGGAGGTCAAATTATAGTTTTTTCAAAGTTTAGAGACTAAACTGTAATTTTTATAAATCAATGAACCAAAATAAAATTCATCTTTAGCCTTAAGACCATTTTGTCCACATTTCCCAACAAGGTTGAAATGAATTTCTTAACCCATAAAAATCAATTTAAATAAATCAACTCACAAATTCTTATTTCTAACAACATATTAATCAATCACTTCACATTAAACCCTTTATAATCATAGATCAATCTTAATAACATAAACTTTAAATACTTATAAGCTCTAATCTCTTATTTAATCATTCTATAAACAAACTATAATCGAAAGTAATATGAAAGAGAACTATTTACTTGCTACTTTCATATTTTATGAACAAAAAACCAAAGATTAAAAATTAAAATCTTTGGTTTGATGACGACAGCCACAACAATTAAAAGAGAGAGAAAAAAATACAGTTTTCTTATAACTTTTTTTTATATATTTAATTTAATTTATGTTGAGTTTGAGCTGATTTGAGCTTGAATTTTAACTTAAAATTTAGGTCTTACACCGATAGTATCAGTGCGCGGTTGTTATGCATCATAATCGAATAGTGTTGTTCTCATCTGTACTGTGACCATGTGTTCAAGCAGTAGATATTCAATAACCTGGGAGAGTAACGACTCTTCACATCAAATCCAGAAATGTTCAAGCAGTGTTGACATAGTTTTCACAGGCGAGTCTTTGGCCGATGCATGGACCGAGGAAGAAGAGTGCTTTGATAAGGGAAATAAGATCTCGAGTGGCTCCATATTAGAGGTGGAGGCAGACAGTTACCTCTGCTGGACAGCTCAAGGCCCAACAAGCCTCTTCGTATTACCAAAATGGAGGCCTATAGTGAGGTGAGGTGAGGTGAGATGAGATGCCTCGTGGGATGGAATCACACTTTGATGATTCATGATTTTGAATTCTTTTAGAATGACTTTTGACTTTGAGCTATATATATAGTACAAGTTATAATTCATAAATAGATAAATTAAAAGTTTAATTTTTTTATTAAGTCAAAACATTAATTCAATTTTTTAATAATTTTTTTATTTAAGTAAAAAAAATTAATTTGTAAAATCCATATCAACCATGACTTTTGCTTAGCTGACGACGTTCGTGGCTACACGTTAATTCCAAGTCAACCATAATCTTTGTCTCTTGCTCTTTTTCCAGTCGAGGGGACTTCATCAATTTAATCTATCGAAATACTTGAATTTTAATGATTGCAGGTGAACCATTAATTGTTGCTAATTGCTACTTAATATATATATATATATGGTTTACTCATATTTGATCCATATACTCTTTCATTTTTATTTTTTTGTTAGAATCTCGTACTTTTTTTTATTAATTGAGTCCCTCCATTATTTACTTTGTTTTGTAAAGGTCCTTCCATTAATTATAATGCTATGAGTTATAATTATATAATTAAAAAAAATAAGAAATAAAAGATCAACATGTAGAAATTAATTTACTATAATTAATTTGGTTTGTTCAGGTTATTCTTTTTGTTAGTTTACTTGGTTTAAGTTTCACCTCAAGTGAGAAAATTTAAATAATGAAAGTGTTAGAAAGTGTTTGAGAATATTATGGTTGCGGTTGCTTTTCAAAATACATTTCACTTAAAAATACATCAAAATAATATTTTTTTTAAAAAAAATCGTTAAAAATTCAACTCATTACGAGCGACTCAATCAATATATATGTAAAAAAAAAAGAGGCTTCAATCGAAAAATTAAAAAAGTATATTTACCATATCATGATCCTAATTTAATTTTAAAAAGAAGTGTTATTGTACCGTGTAAATAAATAAATATCACAATAGCATGCTTTTTCTTAAAAAAATATATATAAAAAACATGTATGAGGTTTCAATTACCAAAATTGTCAAACCTTAACAACAAACATATTCAATAATATAAGATTCAAAATTCACATTTTGACACTCAAAAGAACTTGGCCAAAACTTAGAAGCCAAGAACATACATTGGCAACCTAGAAAAATATCAACAATCATATTTGGCAAATTTCAAATCTATCATATTTCACAAAAAAAAAAAAAATATCATCCAACAACATTAACAAACAACTCAAAATAAGAAAAAAAATAAGAAAAAACAACATTTTCATGCATTAATCAAAATCAAAACTAAAAAAATTATAACACCAAAACAAGTCCATAAACATCTTTAAACATGTAAAACAAGATACATATGTGTCTCATGGACATCACTTACTAGGTTAAAGAAAGTTTATACCTTCAAACCTCACTAATGGTTACTACCCTTTTATGCTTTTTTTTTTTTTGCAATGTTTAGCTTTATCACACTTGAAGTTTAAGAAGTCCTTGTACTAGGCTTTTAAATCTTCACACCTAGCTGAAAGCTTTGTACCTTACTGATTATGTAATAATAGTTTTGCAACAAACTTGGTTTTGAAGATTTTGGTGGTTTTGCTAAACTTGGAAGGTAATGAGATGTTTCTAGCCTTTTGATCTTGAGAGAAACGTGATCAACCCTTGATAATAACTCTCTAAGAAAGTTTGAAGTGTGAACGCACGAAAGAAATCAATGATTTTACACAATGGGTATAACAATCGTGGCTGACTGAGTTAATCATTTTCGAGGCATCGCCGAAGCGACTCTGATGTAAACGTCATTAGAGACCACATGAAGTTGGTAGAGGAGGTGCACACCTTTCGTTTGGATCCAACCTTGCTCAATCTAGAGGTTTGTAGGTTCACATTCATTCATACTCTGATGTAAACGTCATTAGAGACCACATGAAGTTGGTAGAAGAGGTGCACGCTTTTCGTTTGGATCCAACCTTGCTCAATCTAGAGGTTTGTAGGTTCACATTCATTCATTTGAAGATGTCAACTCGATCAGCCCAAAACCGCCCAAAGAAAAAGATAAATAGTGGGCAGACAACATGCCGTCTACCTTCTATTCCAAATGGTACGTTTTGAACATGAACCAGACAACATGTCATCTAGGTTAGCTACCAAGAAATTAGGGTTTTTAATTTGGAATTTGACCAAAATTTAATTTAGTCCTGACACTCTCAAATCTTCTTGATTATATCTTTAATTACCCTCTAACTTTTAATTTTGTGCAATTTTGTCCTTGCTAAATTCAATTACCAACCCCAAAGTTCAGCTTTTTTTTCCATTTTACTCCTTTTTTTTTTATTTATGCATATTAACCCTTTATTGACCATTTTTCTTTCAATTTTCTACAATTTGGCCATTGATTTTGCCAATTTCAGTCCCTAAAGTCACGCACTGTTTACAAACTGGTCATTGGTTTTGAATTTCTTCAATCATGTCCCTAATTGCACATTATAATTCAATATTTATGCAACTAAGCCTCTGATTTAACCAAATTAGCTTTTTAAAATTACAATTTAACCCTCAAACTTCAATTTCTCCAATTAAAACCTAAATTGAACTTAACAATTAATTTTTCTTGCAGTTAAGCCCTCAATAATTTCAATTAAACCCTAAAAAATTCAATTTGAGTTTATAAACATCCAATTTTGAATTTTCCTTCCCAAATTCAATGGGCCTTCACCAGTCCATATTGGACTGTTAATTTTTCCAACCTTGTATATGTTGATTCTCCTAAACTAGTATTTGGCAATTTTCTGAGTGTTCTTTATGTTCTCTCCACTTATATATTTTTTCCGTTTTTTTTCAATTTTTTTATATTTTCTTTTTCTGATTTTTTTTCTCCTTTCTAATTTTTTTGCATATTTATATGGGCCTCTAAAATGAGCAACAAAAGATGACCTCTTTTTACAATACTTCTAGAGCTAAGACTTGTGAAGTGTTTTGTGTAGTAAGTTTATAAAGACTAACAGACTATTCTTCAAACTTTAATTTGATTGACCTAAAACTCTGTTTTTGCATCGATTTCCTTCAATCAGAACTATGATTCAACTGTTTCTATCGAAAGATGAATTATTTCATCTTGGCAACTTTGTTTTCAGCACAGTTGACCTAAAATCCTAAAGCTCAACAATTTTCTTCAACTAGAACCCTACTTTCAACTGTTCTTGTTTAGAAAAGAGTTATGTTATCTCAACAACCTTTGTTTATAGTTTTGTCGACATGAAATCATGAGTGTCAGTGATTCCCTTAAACTAAAACCTTGGTTTTGTAACTGTTAGAAGAGCTGTATTCTCACAACTATTCTCCCGTGCAACTATTTTCTGGCAGAGTCCTTGGTTTTATTGTCTAAACTTTTCAGTGGTATCTTTTTTTTTTTGTCTTATCTTTTGTTAGATGGGGTCTCTAACCATGTGAAATTCTAATCTTTACCACATATTTTTCCTTCAAAGTTAGTATTATGCAAAGTCAAAATGCATGCATTTTTACTTATTTTGGAATCATAGGTCCCCCTTTCTTTGGTTTTCTATGAGTTTTTCTTTCTGATGTGAGCTCGTTTGTTTGCTTGAATTTGTCTTCTTGAGCTAAGATTTGTTTTCTATGTTGTATTTCTTACCCACTTCATTCTTAGAAAGAAGACTCTAACTTTCATTTCTTATGGGGCCCTTTCTTGCTCCACTAAACAAGTGATTTGACATTGCTTTCATAATGTTTTTATCAATGCTTTAATTACCTTTTCATTTTAAAGGATTTTTGGTTTTGTTTCAACATCAAAATCCTTTTTTCCAAGAAGAAATCTTTAAAAGATTTTGTTTTGATCATGAAAACTGAAACTTTCATGTATACATAAGAACTATATTTCAAGCAATTTCTTGAAGGTTTTATCACTTTCAGAGTGTGGGTTATCTTAGGTCAGACTTTTACTGGAAGTGGCCTTCTATTCCAATTTAGAAAGAGGTTTCAAGTATTTACTTGAAAATCTGTATAGAATCAAGTTCATATTAATTCTTAAGACATCTTCTTAAGTCAAAGTTTTTTAACATGTATGACGATGTCGGCTTGATAATTAGAATTTATTATCATGTCAAAGTTTAAAACCATGTCATTAACTCAAGTGTTTTTATTAGTATTATTAAGATGGATCTGTTGATAATTTTTATGAAATATATCAATGGAATTACATATTATTTTATAAACCAAATTGTGATGTTTTTTTTCACTTTTAATATTAATAAAAAGAAACACTTCATGAAACACACTAACACATTCTTGAAAAGAGAAATTAAAAACAATATTAAACTCTTGTTCTTGACAAACTCTCTTGTGGCAATAAGTGAAGAAAAAACAAAACCATAGCATCTCGTTTGACGCACAAAGATGATATTTTAGCTCTTAGGAACATTTCACATCATAATAACTAATGACATGTCTTGTATTGGTCATATTATTTTTCTACCCTAATCCATAGGGAACGTCCTGCCACTCCACATTGTAGCAAACATTAACTCCAGCCCTAACCTCTTTGACAGATCAGATGTACAACACACACACACACACATATATAAGAGTATAAAGTATATATTTATGGATTAAAATAAAAAAAGTTCCTTATTTTGTTTGGAAATCTTTTTTTTTAATTATATATAAGGAAATTGTTAAACCAATTTCATCGCATAGACTGGGTCTCATTCTAATCAGATTTCCAGTAAACCATTTACAGCGAGACTAGAACTATACAACTAGCTAGGAGATTTGTCTATAAATAATTATTCTTCAGAGAGTGCGTAGTAGTTAACGCTCTTGCGTCAAAATTGGTAGAAATTATGCTTCGATGAAGTCATCTTTGTCACAAAGTCTAAGAATCACGACCCTATAACAAGAACCTAGCAAGTTGAGATCAAACTCCCCTCACAAAATGCTTCAAATCTTGATTATTAATTTAAAATCTGGCTAATTAATTATGTAATTACTTACATTATACTAATAATATATATATATATATATATGTATGTATGTATGTATAGTTTAAAATTTTGTTACAAATATTCGGGACTAGTCCAAGATGATCCTTTAGACATTGTATAAAGCTAATCTCATTAATTAAGAACATTAATTTCTAACTAATTAATCAAACTTAAAAAGATTTTTGAAGTCCCATGGTACTGTTGAAGTTCAAGTACGGCTTGAACGTGATTTAAATTAACCAAACTAAGAAATAATGCCAACCTTTTCTTTTTGATAAGCCATTCATATGAATAAACATAACACCAAATTTCAAAAGAAAAACCAAACAGTGCCGTCTTCCTTGTCAACTCAGCTACCTCTCTAGCGAGACCTAACCATTCTAGGTATACCTTTTGATTCCACTCGTCTGCTTAGTATTCCAATCGGGAAACATAAAAATTAGAAGAAAAATAAAAATTAGCAAATGCATTACACGTGACAACATTCCAAACATTTGGGCATGGCCCAAGCTGCGACCTCCTAGACATTTGGACAGGATGAATACATGGCTATAAAATCACGGTTGCTTAGCCCTAAACTACTGTAATCTAGGTATTTCAAGCCCTGTTCTGTCCAAATAATAAATTATGAACGTTAAAACCCCAAACT
>Ga0325414_1004111_pt1 | contig 15200 bp, 9 predicted proteins | sample PopdelMetagenome_8_FD_206183 | JGI IMG/M metagenome (GOLD analysis project Ga0325414, IMG submission 206183) | Populus deltoides microbial communities from Bellville, Georgia, United States - Leaf-PdKOR-R3 | ecosystem: Host-associated > Plants > Phyllosphere > Phylloplane/Leaf | place: USA...
TTTAGATAATGGGCGGTGCCATAAAACGCTCAGAACATGTTGATAGCTGAATTTCCAAAGTGTAAAGGTGCTCCACTTTTAGTAATTTGTGGCATATTCCATTAATTATTTTTCAAGAGTCAACCCTTTTTTTTTTTTTGGTACAATGCCCTTGACCGAGTCAACATGACATGGGTTGTCATAAAGGAGGATATAACGCCACCATTCATGATAAAGACCAAAGAGGACAGTGGAGCTGCCCACAAGACGGTGTCTTCTGTCTTCTGCTTCCACTTTCCAAGTAATTAATAAGTGGTGTGTACTCATTTATTCTCCGGAATAAATATTTATATGTATATTTAATAATAAAAAATTTACCACTAAGATTTGTTTTTACTACAATGGAAATGATTTATATGTATATTTAATAAAATAAATAAAAAATTATATGTGTTAATAAATGATAATAAATTTGTTAATTTCAACTAAAGATTGAATTGAAAAGATGATATAAATATGCATATTAAGATATATGATCTCATATTGTGGGTAGGTAGCTCTTCAAATATTTTTTATTTAATTATACAATAAAAAATTTCATTAAAAAGATTCTAGTATAATTTTTATTTTCTTATTAATATATATTTTATGTCATGGGTTCTTAATTTGATAAACAAAAAACCAAATTAATTATAATAAATCTAGGTATTTTATTCTCATTCAATATTAATGAGAAAATTATTATCAATCAATAAAATAATATTATTGTAATAAAGTTTTAAACATCTTAGAAACAATGACATTATTTTTTTTTTATTATGAGCACACTTTTCTTTAAAAAGAGCAATAATTAAAATAAACATTTGTTAAAAAGTAAAGCTATTTGAAATAATTAGAAAGCATATATTTTTTAAATCTAAATTTAATTTTATTATTAACGTTAATATCTCTTAATTATTTTAGTGAAAGCCTGTTTCTTAATTGTAATTACTATTTTAAAAAATATTTTATTATTGTTAATGCAAGTTAATATATATATATATATATATACACACACACCGTAATTTAATCTCTCTAATTAAGAAAATCCTCTTTATTCTTTTTTTGGGCCTCAAGGTTTCCTTAAAAAATCAAACATTTCTTGCAATTAATCCCCCTTGTTTCCTCGTATGGGTTTCTCTTATATTTCTCAAGATGGGTACAAGCTTACAAAGCCATGTAAATTATAGAGGCAGGTTGGCTCTAGCCCTGGTGGTCGTGTAAAGGAGATTGAAGAGAGCATGCTCGCTCTATACCGTTTCATACTATTCTTTAAATTCTCATTACATTATTTCTTTTCTTGTTTCTTTGTAATTTTTTGTTTTAAAATTTTTTTCTTTGCTTAATGTTTAATTTTATTGAATATTTTTCGCTAATGAATTAATAGTTTTATTTTTATATATTGTTATATTTTTATTATGGATTTGTAGGGGTGATCATTTTCGGTTTAGTTCGGTTTTTATCAAAAAAAAGTAACCAAACCGAATTTCTTCGGTTTCGGTTCGGTTTTTTAGGACAAAAACCGATTCAAACCGGTTTGACTCGATTTTTTCTGGTTTTGCCTTGTTTTGGCTCGGTTTTTTCCAGTTTGGGTTTTTTTGGTTTCAGGCTTATAAAACCGAAACCGAACCGGTCGGTTTTTTCAAAATTTTAATCGGTTTTTTTTCATAGTTTGGTTTTTTCAGTTATTTTTTTTCCGGTTTTCTCAGTTTAATTAGTTTTTCTACTTACCTCTGTGGATTTGTGAGCGTGATTATTGGCCTGTTGATATTCATCCACCAAGATGTTAGATAATGTCACCAAAAATGTTTTTTTTTTTAGCTTCATGACAAGGTTGTCAATTCTGTTTCGGTAGGTGTTTTGTTTTTTCAATTGTAATGGAATGTTTCAGTTTCGGAGTGTTTCGGCGTACCGTTTCGGAGTTGTACTGTTTATATATATATATATATATATATATATATATATATATATATATTCAACAAACATAATTCAAATTCAAGATAAATTAATTATAAATTATGCAATACAAACACAATGCCAAATAAATATAATTTTAAAATTTAAAATATTTCTAAATAGTCAAGTATAAATAGATCTTTAACTTAAAGTAATCCAACTTAAACAAAATATCAAAATATTATGAAAGTAAAATGTTTTAACACAAATATTTTAAATATAAAATTAGGTCAATGTTATCAAGGTTAATGGAATCTAAAGCATTCCTTGTTTTGCTTAAATTCCTACAAAGTATAAACATGAAAAAAACAACATGAATATAAACCATATATATTAGTGATAAGATTAATTTTAAAAAAGTAAAATCATTGTTAATGAAAATAGTAATAATAATTTTCAATATTATTATTAATATCATTGTTATTAAAAATAGTAATAAAAAATAGCTTTTTATAATTTGGTGGTTTAATTAATTAAATTGAATAAGGTTCAATTTGATTCAATAGCTTTTTAAGAGCGGAACGGAACATGTGGAATAAAACCGGAACGTTCCGAGCGGAATTTAGCCGAAAAATCCGGAACGGACTGAGATTTAAAATGAAATGAAATTTGTTTCATTTTATTCCGTTTTTTAAATTGGTATAGAATGTTTTGGTCATTTCAGATGAAACGGAACAGAATTGACAACCTTACAGTTCATGAAGCTCTGGGAAAAAATCCAAGTCTTTTAATGATGGAGGTAATGATTCAGCAAGTTGGGGTTTGTTCATAAAGGGAATTAATCAAATATACATATGCAAGTTGAATTTTAATATAAAACCTTTAGATTCAATATGTTTTCTCCGTGCAATAGTCCTTTAGTAACTACTGTTTTTTTTTTTTTTACGCAAATAAAAACTGAGTTTGAAAACTACCGCAAGATTAGCGCGTTGTGACGATTTTTAAAATCAATTTCGAGCTATAGTTTTTAAAATCATTTTTTATTTAATTTTATTATAATTAATGTCATAACCCAAATTTTGACCTATTTTAATTATTATTATTTTATTTACTGAAAAAAATTGATGATGGAAAAAATAATAATAATGATAGAAAAACAAGTAAAATGAAATAAATGAAGAATGAATTAAAATTTGGGTTAAGGGCAACATGATTGGAAGTTTTGGGGTTTAATTAAACTTTGGAATTAATCTAATTAATCCAATCAAGGGTTTAATTGGAGAATTGATAAGTTTTGAGACTTAAATGGACTTGGATTTAATTAAATTAATGAAATCAGGGACTTAATTGAAACATTATCAAAATATATGGCTGATTCTTGTCAAATTTGAAAGAAATTAAAACCCAATGACCAATGTGTAAATGGCGCTGAGATGCAGGGGTTCAATTACAATTTACCCAAGGACTGGACTGCAAAAATGCAAAATGTCAAGGATCAAAACACAAAACACCAAAAACGGCGCCGTTTTCCTGCTACTGTTCATCTTCTTCCCGACTGAAACGGACGCTCACCGCCGCTCCCACCATTACACCTGCAATTAACACAATTTATGGCTTGAAGAAACGGCTTTGTTCTCTGGCTATAAAAGCCAGAGATAGTCCATGCACAGGGGGGAAGGGGGAGAAAAAAGAAAAACAGTGAGCGACCGAAAAGAAAAAAAACTAAGAGAAAAGGAGACCCAGAACAGGGGAGGACGAAGAGAAACAGAACCGGGAAAATTTTGGTCCCTCAACCAGCAGCAAATCCTCGTGCTTTTACCACCATCGTCTTCGTCTTGAACGGAGAAGACTGGGCAGAACCGAGGGGGGAAGGAATCACAGAACCGAGGGGCTGAGAGGGACACGAAAAGACCTGGGGAAAACTGGGGGGAATTGGACCCGAAAACCAGAGAAAAAAAGAGGGGAAACCAGAGAGGGAGTGAACCTGCAGAAGGGAGTATCACCAAACGAAACAAAAAACAGAGGAATAAACTCAAAGGTAGGGAAAGCAAGAAAATGGCTAGTTGATCAGCAACCGCGCGCCTTCGCCTTTAGCAGACCAGGTAAGAGACTTCTTCTTCTACATTATTTCAAGTGTCTTTTACACTGTGCAAGTGAATTTTAATTCACTTGCACAGTGTAGCAACACGCGTGCGTTAGCGCACGCGTGCTGCTGAGCCTAGCCGGGCCACTGGCTTGGGCCAGTGGCTGGGCCGGGCTGGCTGGGCCTAGCCCAGCCCATGTGGGCTGAGCTGGGCCCAACCCCCCAAAACAAAAAAATAAAAAATAAAAAATAAAAAAATAGAAAGTATAAAAATAAAAATTTTGCATGTCTTAGAAAAAAAATATTTTTTTCTATTTATTCACTGATATCAGGATCAGGAATAGGAAAAAATATATACTGATTTTTTTTATAGCTACGAATTTTTACCAACGCCAGAGTTGGAATTATTCGTGGTGGAATTTTTACCAATGCCAGAGTTGGAATTATTCGGGGTGGGAATTTTTACCAACGCTAGAGTTGGAATTATTCGAGATCGAATATTCACTGGTGTCAGAGTCAGGAATATTATAAACAAATCATCGTAGCATAAGCGAATAAATGTTTAGCAATTTAAGACAAAAACCAGCAATGCAATCTGCCTTAGGCAGAATGTTTAAGGGGTGATAATATCTTCCTTTTTACGTAACCAGTCCCGTATCATAGAATCTCTGTTGACCAGTTAGGGTTCCTAGTGACCATAATACTAGGTGGCGACTCCTTAAACAAGACCTTTCCCCTAAAAGAACAAGATGTCAGATATCTGTTCTTTTTCCATAACTCGAGGATTATTTTTAGGGTTGCCGCGATGTCGGGTGCGACAATTAAAATAAATGTTTGTAAGATATAAGATTCAGATTCTTAAAAAGGAATATAATTTATTAGGTGAATTTTCATTTTCTTATTAATATAATTGTTTTTTTTATATAAAAACATGTTTTTTTATCAGTAGTATATTTTTTTGAATAAAAACTAAAGTTCATTAAAATAAATGTTCATAAAAATTTATATAATTTTATTTAAGGAGAAAAAATTGTATTTCTTTAATTAAAACACGTTTCCTTGTTCTTTTATCTCTTCTTAAAATATTTGTTCTTAAAATATCTCTAATAGCTTTTCCTGGATTTGAAAAATAATACTTAGAATCTTTCGATAACTAAAAAGTGTATGATGTCAAGATGTAATTGAGGACGGTTGTGGTTGTGATGGTGGAATTATCTGGTAAGTATGCTATTAGTAATACATATCTGATCTTTCTTTATTTGATGTAGGTGATGATTTAAGGGCGAATTTTTTTTAGAAAAGAGAATATGATGCAATCCTAACTTCAACATCAAGAGATCCATTAGAAGTTTCATTGGGTTCGGTAACAAGACTTAGAGTAAAGAGATTTAAGGATTTAATTAATGGACTTATTTAAGATATATAAGCTAAGATGGACTTCAAGATGATATCAAAGAATAAAGAACAAGTCTTGATTAATTTGATTCATGTCAAGAAAGGCTTGTATGAGAGCTTCAAGACATTACAAAAATAATGGAATAAAAAGATTCAAATATGCTAGTTGTGACCTTTCACTATTGTTTTGTTATAATTAGAGCTACAAAATAAATTTTGATGTGATTCTAGTTGCATTGAAAAGTAGACATTCATACATTTCTAGTGACATATGATAGATATTCTAATTCATCAAAACAATGGAGAACCATTCGTTTGAAGTTGAGCTTCAATTCTGCTATCAAATTATAAAATTCAACTTTGGACTTGTTTTCATTCGTTGAGCTATTATTTATTTATCTTTTAGTTTTTTATAGGGCCTGCAACATTTTAAGGGTTATTTGGGTTAGGTTTTATTTTATTATTTTAGTTATTTTGAGCTTTTAATGCATTAAAGCATATTTATCAAGTTTTGGTCTATTAAGTCAAATCAAAGTTAGCTTTCTACTATATAAATTAATTGTTAACATTATTTTAGGATTGCTGAATTTTTATCTAAGGTTGCCGCATATTATGCGTCCTTTTCTCTTTGTGTGGTTGAGTGATTTTCATACTAAATTCTTAATTGAATTTGCAAACTCTTCAAAAAAATTAATCAACTTTGTTATGATTTATACTTCTTATTCGCGTCTCGTTATAAACATAGGGTAGAGGTGATCAATTGCATATAACTTTGGTTGTAAGATAATGTTCTTGTTGAGTCAAGTTGCAATTTTTTCTTCAAACCTCAAATTAGCAATCTAAGAAACAAGTCCACATCATCTTTGATATCAACTTTAACCTTCTATGTAATTCCAACAACTTGTTCTAACTTTATTTTAATTAGTTTAATTTTGGTATATTCACTGATTTTATATTATATTTTGAATTTCATATTTACCTCATATTTCTCTAAGTTTTCAGCATATTTAGTAACTTGTAAGTTGTCGATAAAAAAATGACAATAATTGTGTTTTGTATTTTTGGAAACAAACTCTATAGATAGAGTAATTGATTTGCCATTAAGAATATTGGTAATGGGAGCTAGAACATAAGTAGAATGGCTGAACTGGTTTGTATTATTGAGTGAAGATGGAAGAGCAAATTGCTGCTTCTTCACTAACCTAACCCTCCTTGAACGCTTCTTGTTAATATCTGACGTACTTTCTTTAGTTTATTCGTCCTTGATAAAATCGATGCCCATCGGCATGAGAAGTATAGAAGGGAAATATACTTGAAACTTGACTGTGGAGAACCACACACAAAGGTGAGGTTAGGGATCATTTCATAGCGACCACCAAAAGTAATTGAGTTCCGATCTTCTTCTATATGTTCTTAGGCCCATTAATTGCCCAATGAGAAGGTGGTTTTGGTGCCCATCGATTTCCCAGTCCCAGTGAGAAGGCCCACTTTTTGTTGATCTCTAGGCCACTTACAAGTTACAACACAATAAAATTCAATGCCACATTCTTCTTCTCTCTCTTTTTTTTTTTTTTTTTTTTAATTTAATTTAACTTTATTTATTGAATTTGAAGCCCTTCTTCTTATATTAATCGTCTGCTTCCACCTTGCAGTGTATGTTTCACAGACGCGAGGGGCAGAGATAAACAACACCATAGACACGGAGGGTTTGCCATAACAAACAACAGAAAGAAGAAGAAATGGCAGTACACCGCGACAATCTACTGGAAGAAGAAGAGAACGAAGAAGACAATGCTCTCTTTGAGGGAGACGGCTTAGTTGACCAAGATTCCGATATTCCTCCTCACCTCCGTGACCTTGCCCGCGCCGCTCAGACCGGTGACGTCGACGCTCTTCGCTATGCTCTAGGTGAAATGAATATCCTTCTCTTCTTCTCTCTTTTCCTTTTCTTTTCTATTATTTGCTTGAAATTCTAGTTCTTGGAATTTGGATGAACTGTTTTTCTTCTTTTTTTCTCAAGAGTTTACTTGTTAATTGGGATTGGTGTGACAATAGAAGCCATCTAGGCCGAGTTTTTGTTCTAATATTTGGATTAGTTATTGGTGAGTCTGGAAGATTTTGAGTAAGCTGAGCAGTAATAGCAATCTCTATTGAATGCCATCAGCAATAGTGCTGTTGCTTATAAATTGAAAAAAAAAAAATTCCTTTGCGCGTCTATATTCCGACTTTTGATCTGCTGAAGACGCTGCAAAAAAAAAACTAGACTGCTGCCTGCATTTAGGCTACCTTAACTTGTGGCTTTGAATTTCTGTTTCTGTATCTGATAGATAGATTTTTGGGTTCATTGTTTCGATAATAATGGAAATAACTTTATGAAAGAGTTCGATAATGGGTTCATTTGCTCGCCAATAGTGTTTATAATGCTAGAACTTGACAAAGCTAAACCCCAAAAGCGAAGCCGCATAATTGAATATTTGGAATATGGGATTCGTAAAGATTTGGAGTTTGAACTTGAGCATGATCAAACATCAAACATTTCATTCTTTGATTTTTCATGAGATTAAAGGAGTATATTGCTGGTGATGGAGATCTTTTCTTAGCTTCTCTATGCAGGATGTTTAAGTTTCTCCAAAATGTCTGATTGATGATGGTTTGTTACATAATTTAGAGGTTATAAAACAATATTGTAGAATGGCGTTGACTTGTAAAATGATAAAAATCTTTTGGATTTCCAGCCAAGAGGCTGTCGGTTCAAGGCTTTGAGAGTAGCTATTTTATACAAAATGTGAAAGGGTAGCCTTTTCTCTTGTTGAAGTAGAAAGTAATGGAAGAGTGGGAATTACAAGTTTTGTCTAGAAATCTCTAGAATTAGGGAGGATGTTTGCAGAACCCATTCCACTATACAAGTTAGAAATCAGAACTTTGAAAGTACAAATGTTTTATTTAAAGTTTTCAACTTCCATTTCATTCGTTTTCATCATTGCGTGACAATGAAATGCCAACAGAGTCAAATAGGATCTTTCTCGCTCATGCTTTAGTTTCTGATTCAGATAACCTGAATGGCAGCATTGATGAACCAGTGGAAGATGGGGACACGGCTCTCCATTTGACATGCCTGTATGGCTATTGTCCCTGTGTCCAGGTTAGTTGACTCAATTTATTCTCTCTTGCTGCTTTTCAGTGGTGCTTTATAATGTCAAACAGTAGTACAAATTATTTACACTTTCCTTTGTAGCTACTCCTGGAAAGGGGAGCAAACTTGGAGGCCAAGGATGAAGAAGGGGCGATTCCTTTGCATGATGCCTGCGCAGGGGGTAAGAACAAGAGATAATTACCATCAACATGTTCCGTATTCTTTCACGATGAAATTATTTAAGCTAATGTTGATTTTTCTTTTCTTTTTTCCACCTCACCTACCTTGTTCTATGCTGCAGGATTTACTGAGATAGTCCAACTTCTGGTGAACAGTGCTAATAGTGCAGAGCGGGTGAAAAGGATGCTAGAGATAGTTGATGATGAGGGTGATACTGTAAGTTCCAATAATAAATTGAATGGTTTTTGTGTTTCGGTTGGAGGCCTTATTCTTAGAAAATAGGTTGCAAAAGAAATTATATCATTTCTGTTTCCTTTTCTTTTTAATCTCTTTGGGGATGCTGTGTTGGGCCAGCTGATGTCATTGCTGGCTTTGCCTGGTCCTTCATCTAGTGGGAGCTGACGAGGGTTCCAAGAATGACTGTATAATTTGGACCTGTAGCTGTTAGCTGTGTTGTAACCCCCCACCCCACCCCACCCCAACAACCATTGTCTACTTCCTCGTGATTACTAATATTAAAACCCTTTTGCAGCCTCTTCACCATGCAGCCAGAGGTGAACATGCCGATGTTATTAGATTGCTGCTGGCTTCTGGTGCCTCCGCTACAACAGCAAACTCTTATGGAAAGGTTAGTAACCATTGATTTCATTATGAAAATTATGTTTCTCATCTCTGTCTTGTACCTGTTACTAATTAATTGCTATGGCAGACTCCAAGCGAACTACCTGAACCAGATACTGAAGCGCACAGAATTTTGGAATCGGCCGGATGAGCTTATTCACGACCATCTTCAGCTTTCCTCGCCCGAACACAAGATTATACCTAATGGTTGTTGGATGAAACTTTCTTTCGTTGGCTCTGCATTTTGCATTTGATGTCTTCTTTAGAGTGTAGCTACTTAATCTTGGAACAGCTTCTTGTTGGAGAACCCATTTCAGATTATAACATTACGAGTTTTCCATCTAAAGCATATAATGTATGCACTCCTAAGGCAAGTGATATAGCTTTAAGTTACCAGAAAGTGACAATACGTGTATTTTTTAACATTACATGCCTATCATGCAATGTTTTGTTTGGCGAGACACGAGGGAAAGGAATGGTTGAGGAAAAACTGGAAGTATCTATAGTACATGGAATATCATATCAATTCCTGCTGCTTTTATACTACATTAGTCACTGCAGTGACCCCAAAGTAACGAAGAGGATCAAGAAATCCCGATTATTAGCTCTCCCATTCGATGTTTACATGGTTGGCTAAAGAATTATGTAATCGTACAATGAAGAGAATTAGCTTGGGAGAAAGGAAAAGTTAGTTTGAGAGAGAGAAAGGGAAGAAATTGTTGAGCTATAATCTTGTAGCTGTTGTCTTGTATTGTTTTTCAAATAATAACTTTGTACATGTGAACGTGAATATATATATATATATATATAGACACACACACGACAACTAACTTTAATTGGCTTTCTCTAATGCAACACATAATTGGGCCGGTTTCTAAAATTATATTTGATCATATTGCTTCAATACTCCCTTGAAAAGTTGAATAGGTAAGGTATAATATTCAACTTGGTTTGTAGAAAAATAAATTGAGATGATAAGAGGGGTTTAGTGTGAACATCAGTTTGATCATCAGAAATATAAAGAACATAGTCATCTGCTTATTAGAACCAATAAATTGAACCTAATATAATTGCTAGAGATAATGTCACGAACTAAGTGAAAACTAATCTTCATATGTTTCATCCAAGCATGGAAAACTGGATTGGCTATCAAATAAGTTCAAGAAATAAAGACTTGATGTATAGAAATTCTACAACACCATTAGCAATGGCTTTATACTCTGACCTTGTAGAAAACCGAGCAACAAAGCATTGTTTGCTAGTTTTTCAAAAGCTAAAGTTTTGGTCGAGCAAAATAGCATAACCATAGTAGACTTTACACTATCATTCTATTTAGAATCGTTAAAGCCACTAAGAGAAATCACTCTAATGAGTCAAGTGTAAACCAAAAAACAAATACCAAGTAGATAGTGTAAGATGCACTTAACTGCCTACCAATTAATATCAATGAGAGAATGGATGAACTGACATATCTTATTAATTGAAAAACATATGCCAGATTGTGTAAATGTAAGATATTGAAAAGCACTCATAATTGTTTGAATTGGGTAGGATTTGAATGGAGTAACCAATTGATTTGGATAAAGGAGAACCAAAGAAATAGAAATAAAATATTGAAGAAAGACAAGATTATCATTTGTAAGTAAAATTTCATCAACATAAACAAATAGAAATATTGTAGCCTCAACAAAACAAAGAATGAACAAGTATCGGTTATGAAGTTATGAAATCCCAAAGAAAGTGAAAATTGACCAGGCCAATCAAACCATGCATAAGGTGACTATTTTAGATCATAAAGAGAATGTTTCAATTTGCAAACATGGTTTGGGAATTGAGGATTACAAAAGATATGAGGTTGAGCCATAAACACATTTCTATCAAGAAATCCATTGTGTACATCAAGACAATGAGTCGACTAACTCTGAGTAATACTAATACAAAGCACTATTTAAAAAGTTTAAGACTTTACCACTGGACTAAATATTTTCTAAAAATCAACCCCTTCTTATTAATGATAACCTTTAGCCACCAAACATGCTTTGTAGAGCTTAAAGTCTCATTTGCCTTGCTTTTAATCTTATCTACTTGTCTATAACCCACCATATTCATAGTCAAATCATATGGGACCAAGTGTCATTAGAAGCAAATGCATAAATGTTAGCAATTATAACAGATTGCCACTCATCATATCATTTGATCTCAATAAAAGATGATGATTCGAGGATAAAATTGGAGGATGCTAATAGTTTTTTAGGAAACGAGTAGGATGAGATTGTAAAATCACATGGTGTTGATTTTCAACGCTAAAAAAGATGTAGAAGTAAAAGTAAACGACATGGCAATAAAACTTACATTAGCAAGAAGATTCAAGCCAAGGGTGATAGGATAAGGGTGAAAAAGACATGAGTAAGTGAGTGACAACACAACAAGAGGGAGAAGAAGGGGATATAAGAGACTGAGAAGAAGAGTAAGGAGACTTACAACATGCTGGTTTTTATTGCAGAATGGGCAGAAAAGAGACAAACTAACAAGCAATATTAGAAAAAATCTTAATAAGAGATAGGGTGACCTAACCAAAGAAGTAAAAATCCACTATGAAGAAGATTAAAAAAAAAAAGAAACATTATTTGGACTAAAGGAATTGAAAAATAAAAAGATTAACTCAAGAAAAGTATAATGACAAACAATGTTGATATAATGAGAATGAATGTCCATACATTAATAATAAACATAGAGTGAACTAGGAAGACACAGTAAGGAATGAAAAGTCATTTTATTATGATTATATGAAAAAAAAAAATAGTGAAAACATAAGCATCCAAATACTTTAAAGAAATTATATTCATAATGAAAGCAAAATAACATTTTAAACTAAGAGTTAAAACATAGAATTGGATTTAGCATGCGATTAATAAGATATACAACAGTTTCAAAGTTATATGACCAAAACTTAGATGGCAAGAATGCTTAAGCAATAAGTGCAAGTCTTATTTTAATGATATGTCGATGATGACATTCAATAATTCTATTTTACTCATGAATGTGAGGGCAAGTGACATGATAAAGAATGCTAGAATTATGGAGAAAACAAAGGTGTGAAGTTTTTGAAATTCACCACCCTAATCAATTTGTAAGCTTTTGAAACAAGTACAAAATTGAATCTTAGTAAGTTCTTAAAACTAAATTAAAATTTCAAAAACTTTTAATTTAACATGTATAATGTAAAACCAAAAGAATTTGGCAAAATAGTCCACAAAACAACAAAATAATGGTACCTTTCAACTAAGAAAATGGAGGAATAACCCCAAACATCATTAAATATTAAATCTAAAGAAGTAGTGCTCGCATGTTTTAAAGAAAATACAGTTGATCTACTAGATTTACCTATAAGATAAGTAGTACAATTGAAATTGAAAGAAAATGATAACATAAGAAAATGTTTATTGGAAACTAAATGACATAACACATATTAGTGAAGATGACCAAGATGACAATGCCAGAGTTTGGGTGACACACAGATGACAGGAAAGGTACAAGGATTGGGTAAAGAAGAATAAACATGAAGGATTAAAGAACATCTTTATTAGTGTCAAAAGAATGATATCATTTGAGATAAAAATGATCATGAAATTCAAAAAAGAAATTATTATTAATAGCAAATTAAAGCACAAAAAGTAATTACTTTATTATATCATGAAGTTATAAAATAGATAATAAATTTAAGATACAAACAAGTGTAAGAATGTTAGAATAACCAATAGTATAAATTAAAAAACACTTACCAGCCCCCACTTTAAGGTGATCTGAACCATAATAGTATTATTTAAAGGGACATTATGGGTAACTTTAATATCTAGGTGTCAATCAAGAGGGTCATAACCACTAAAATTACAAGCCAAATCTATTTATACTATTGAGTTTACTAAGTCAACTGACTACAATCTTTTCCCACCCCCAGATTGATCATTATTGTTGCCTCTATAATTGATCCAAAGAGAGCAAGAGGTGGCCAAGTGATCCCAACTACCATATAATTGACATCATAAATGTGGTTGCAAGTTGGACTAATTCCAAAATTATCGTGATCCAAGATTTTGATAAATATTATCGGTTGGACCATGACCACACTATTGATGACCTCTTCCACAATGGTTAAACCCCTCATGATCACGAAGAAATTATTACCAAAGTAGAAAGTTGATGAAAAGTTTTATTGATAAACTCATGGCTTAATAGTAAATAGTGTAGTTTAGTAAAATATATAGGTTATGCTTGAGTCATAAGAGTAGTTACAAGATTTGTAAACTCTACATGAAGCTCTTTGAAGAGGTAAAGGTTAAATCTAAAGGATAAAGAGGTTTACCAATAGTTACGAGGTTTACCAATATTTATAAGTTCATCATTATAGGTCTTTCCATGTTGAAAATAGGCTATGACACTTTCATTAGGTTTCTAACATAGTTCAATCAAGGAAAAATGTATAGACATAATAGATGTAATAGAGGAAGAGGTAGTGTTAATGCTAGAGTGGTCAAAACGACATAAAATATGGCACAACTTGTAATTAAACACGGTACCTCAATAGAGATAGAGGCAATTGGTGCGCTCTTAAGTAATTGATCTTGTTGTACTCATATGGTATAAGCTAGATTGATTTCTATGGTATTATTAAAGATGGTGATTTTGGTAGGACATGGTCACTACCATCAATGAATTTCAATAAGCCATGACTTATCAAAAAGTGTTGAACTTATGCTTTCCAAAAGATATTGTTGTTGTTTGTAAGTTTCAGAAAGAGATAGTAATGAGTTTGTTGAAAGATACGACTATCATGGTTTAGTGGTATGGAGTTGACACCATTATAATTGTAAAAAGGTGGTGGAACTAAAGTAGGATTTGTTGTGGGTTGTGATATAAAAGAGATTTGTGTAGGAGATTGATTTTCTGAAATAGTCATGGATGCAATTATGTAATAGGCTTTGATACCATAATAGAACAATGAAGAGAATTAGTTTGAGAGAAAAGGAAGAAATTGTTGTGAGCTATATTCTTGTACTTTTTGTTGGGTTTCCTAAAATATATAGATGCAGCGGAAATATTAAATTTAAAATTATTTAGGATTCCCAATGATTCCATTAGATAAATCTAAAGTTATTTTAGAATTTTATGTGAAAATTACCTGAAGATCAAATATTATTTTCGGCTTTGAATATTTGCTTCAAATGATGGGTTACTATAAACCACAAGTCGTCTAATTGTTCGACTTCTAACAGTAATCCACACAAACCAACCAGTGAGAAATCTCTTGAATCCTTTTTTGAGAGAGGAATTGTTATACCTTAGTTCTTTTCTTTTGTGTTTTAAGTATTTCAATATTGTACTCTACTCAACTTTTTTACCATCCACTAAAAATAAGAAGCATAACTTTCTATTTATAGTGATGCAACCATATTATTTGATAGTTTCACCTACATTTAACTAGTGTTTTGCCTATGTTTTATATATATAATGCATTGATATTCTTTTTTATTTTATGTTTTGAAGGCACTTTTGGATGAAAGATGCAAAAAGGAGTAAATTGGAGGTAATTGGCAGATTTGACGTTCAGTCGATGTTTTGTGGAGAGCGTGAGTTCTAGAGATCAAAATGAAGTGATTCCAGCGGAACTAAAAAGCTAACATCCATACCTTTCTGGAAATGTAATGCAAGAAAAATAAAAAGAGAAAGATCATGGAAATCACATCCTGCAAAGTCAAATCTTGCATTCTGCCAATGTTGACCTTTGGCCATTCAAAATTTAATATCTGGAGCTACAGAAGTCCAATTGATGCAAACTCAATTTTAATGGATTCCTGACTTAAAGACCTATCAACG
>Ga0325414_1004112_pt1 | contig 15199 bp, 9 predicted proteins | sample PopdelMetagenome_8_FD_206183 | JGI IMG/M metagenome (GOLD analysis project Ga0325414, IMG submission 206183) | Populus deltoides microbial communities from Bellville, Georgia, United States - Leaf-PdKOR-R3 | ecosystem: Host-associated > Plants > Phyllosphere > Phylloplane/Leaf | place: USA...
CATCATGAAACGTGTATGCCACACGTGACCCAGAGGGGGAGACAATTGACAGAGACAACGACGTGCCTCCTCTCATTTTCTGCTGATGCAACCTATCCATCTCCTTCCGTTCAAGCTCATTACAAAAAACAGCCCCACGTTAGAGCATTCACGAAGCTGACAGTTTTTTTGCTGTCCTCGAAAAATATAAAATTAAACAACACTTGTTTTCACCACAAATCATGTTTTAGTCCCTGGAAATTCGATAATTTTTAGTTTTGACTTCTATGAATTAAAACTTTTCAATACCAACCTCGTACTCTTAACATGGCATTTGTCGTTAGGGAACGGCTACATGATGCGGATACAATAGTATATTTAATTAATATCTTGTGATAACGAATCTTTTATATTATTACAATTGTTTCATTAATATATCAGAACAAAAATAAAACAAACATATTTGTTCTAGTTAAATATATAAAATATTAAATATATATGTTTTTAAACAGTTTTTCAGGGCATGAAATACTGATTTTTTATATTTTTTTTATTGTACGACAACAATCAATTTGGAAATCTAAATATAATAATTGTTGTCAAATGGTTAAAAAAATAACTAAAAAAGTATATAGTTTTTCAGCTTTTTATATCGTGCCCATATCTTTATCTTACTTCTTTTTTTTTTTAAAAAAAACCACGCATTTAATTATGCATAAAAATCTATACAAATTCAAGGATAAACCAACAAAAATTTTAAAAAAGTGATCGGCTATCAGCTTCTCTTGGCTGTTGAACAACAAAAAGTCAGTTTATATTTTTTTTTTTCAACATCTCAGACTCTATATATATAAAAAAAGCAAAACAAATCGTAAAATGTTAGCAGTCGACTTAGAAAAAGGCAACAAACAAAGGACATTCCATGTAAAACCAAGCATCCATCGTCACCGGTTGACCAGACAAGCTAAGCTACCTCGTCACTAAAACCGAACCGGCTCGAAAACAAACGGCTCGATCGCACACATCGCACGTGGATTTACTCAACCTCGAACTAAAACCGACTAGAAAATTAAATTATATATTTTTTTGAAATTAAACTAAAAAGAGAAAAAAAAAAACACAAACTCGAAGAACAACAAACTCTTTTGCCCTCTGCTCTCTTTTCTCTCTCTGGTAACCTCAAAGAGAACACCAATACGAGGGTTTTATGCTCGAAACCTAAAAGTCGCAGACCGAACACTTCAGTTTTAGAGAGAAAGGGTGAAAAGGAGAGATTTCTTTGGAGAGAGAACCACACAAAAGTTTTCGAGCGCTGGCGCTGTTTCACTCCCCAGCTAGGGTTTTCGTATTGATTTATGATAAAGGTATGAACTTTATATTAGTTTCTTTTTGGAGATTTAGTTTTTTTAGTTGTTTATTTATTTCCATTCATGGGATTTATTGTTATTTAATTACTACACATATACAAGCATTGATTAGGGTAATCTTAATTCAGTTCACAAAATTTCTTGTAATTTGCACCATATCTTTTAACAACAAGCAATAAACAATACCTAGGGTTTTTCTCTTGCTTTCTTACATGGATGGTTTTTGAATTCTAGGGTTTGATTTTCTCTATTCATGTTACTGGGTTTTTGAAATGTAATTGCTGAAATTGAAGGAAAAGTAAGTTCTTCTTCATTGTTTTGAGCTGATTGCCCTTGAAATTTGTTTCGTTTATCCTTTTTAATTGATGGGTTTTCATTTTACTGTTCCTTTCTCTAATTAGGAGTCAAGTGGGAGTGAAATGGTCTATAATTGGTGGGTGCTATTAAAAAGTTTTGATCTTTAGATAGTGTTAGTGTTAATTTTAGAATAGTTTTTATGTTGGTGCATGTCATCAAATTTGTGGACTGATTACTTTGTGTTGTGTACAATTGGTATTGGTGGGTTTGTGTGATCAGTTCTTCTATGACCCGTGTTCTTATTGAAAATGTTTTTGACTTGTGTTCCTATTGAAAATGTTTTTACTGTCCGTGTTACGAGTGTTGATGAAGGGATTTTGGTATATGTTGAACATGGACTGATGGATTGATCCGTGCACATAAGAGAAATCTGGTACAGTGATGCTGGCTCGGAAACTGTATTTCTGTTATGCTTCACAAAATCTTTACATAACATGTAATAGTCGAGATGATAGACACCAAGCATACTGTAAAGTATGTTATGTATTGAATTCTTGCAGCATATCATATATAGAATGAATTAACAACTTTTGTTGATGTTATTATAGTGTATCCAATCACTTTCTTGGTTTGGCATTTTAAAAGCTGGTTGTGCCCAGGACGTATGAAAGTATGTGCACATGCTTTGGTGTCATTCATTGGTGCTTAATATGTTTGAATCTTGTTAAAATGCTTATTCCACGAATGTGTTTCTCGATATAAAAAGAGTGAAAGAAAGTTTCTCACCAGAATTCCTGCTATCTTTGGTTTTGTGCTGTTTTTGGGTGCATTGAAAAAAGATAATGGTGCCCGATCCTTACAATCGTTCTGCATTCTCTGCTTAATGCTCCGATGCTTCAAAGTAAGTTTCCTAGTGTTCGAAGACAAAAACCATAGAGTAGAAAGAGGGCCCCCAGTCCTACCTGATTCTGCATGAAAACAGTCAACTGTTCCATTCCCCTCTGAGAAAACAATATCTAACTCCCAGTTCGAGGTTCCAAATTCAAACTAATTATATGATTCACCATGCATTTTCCATTATTTGTGCCATGATTACCAGCCTACAATTTGTCAGATTCCATGCAATCTACTATCTGCAGCTCTAGTGTACCTAGCAAACTGTGTTAGAGGAGGCAAGTATTGATTATATTTGATAAAGGAAATTATACTCAACATGGAAGGTCAACTAACCTTCCCTTTTTGCATTTGTTGTTCTTAATGGGTAATTTGTTTACTTTTCTTCTACATCTCATCTTCTGTTCTTTTTGTAAAATAAGAGTATTCTGTGCCAAGGGATAACCTTGACACACGCTCTTAATGTTCTTCAATTTATATTATATATTTATTCTGGTTTCTACTGAGACCATATATCCTGTAATGAATGAATTGGTCCATCTCATGCTGTTATGTGGTTGTAGTTGGTCTTTGTTTAGTTTCCGAGCACATGTTTTTTAATGACTTCTAAGCTTAGATATAATAGGTGTTTTTCAGCTAATATGTACTGTCTCAAGCTGTCCACTTAGAGATTCTATTTTGTCCCTTCCGCAGGGTGTCCTGTAAATAGTTCTGAAAGCCACTGTGGTTCTTGATAGAAAAGAGCAGATTATTAAGCCACAAGGACTTCTTCAATGCTTGGAGGTACATTTAAATCAGTATGACACTTGAAGATTTCTTTACCCTGACTGAGATGAAGGATGGGCTCACAGCCCCTTCACGAGTCCATGAGTTGGTTGCTGTAATGCAGAAAGAGAAACATGGTGTTTTGAATAATGTTGGAGATTCAACCAGGCAATGGGCTGCTGTTGCAAGCACAATTGCTGCTACAGAGAATAAAGATTGTCTTGATCTTTTTGTTAACTTAAATGGACTATTGTTTATTGATAGATGGTTAACGATTGCTCAGAAGTTCAGTAATGAAACAAGTGAAGGCTCTGTAGAAGAGTCAATTACTGCATTATTAAGGGCTCTGGAAAAGCTGCAAATAGACAAGGAGAGGTCCATTTCTTCAGGGGTCTGGGGCACTGTCAATAATCTTCTTGACCACAGTAGTTCTCGGGTTCAGGATAGGGCAAGGGCATTGTTTGATAGCTGGAAGCCTGGTGAGGTTAGTGATGCAATTCACCATGATGTTCAGAGTGTTGGGGCATTTGATGATGTTAGAATGAATGACAGTGAGACTGGAAAAACTGAATGTGTTGCTGTCAAAGTTCCTCTTTCAAATGGAAGTGCTGATGTAGAAAATAATGCTGCAGAACGAACAGGGGATGAAAGTTTGCAATCAAGAAACTCAAATTGTCTTCAAGCAGAAAGCGTGCAGGATGTACAGATTCAAACTAATGATTGTGATCATCAAATTTTAGACCATAGAAATTTGGAGGATAGAACACAAGTTCCTCTTACTGCTGCTGTGGATAGATCATTAGATCCTCTTAACACCTCTGTTGTGTCAAAATCTGATCAAGAAAGCCTGTCACTGAAAGAAAAGTCCCCAGTAAGTAGTGCTGTGGAAGAGAATGTTTCCACTGAGCCAGATTCAGAAGCTCCAAAGATGCTCACTGACAAATCAGCCTCTTATAGCAAAGTGGAACCTGGAGCTATTTCCTCGAGCAATGTTGCTGCAATTGCTGAGGAAATTGTGTCAGAATCTGCTTTGCAAAATAATGTTGATGCCAAAGAGGATAATTGCTGTACAAGTACAAGTGGATCCAGTGTTGTGACAATACCCGTATCTACATCAAAAATTGGGACAGATGAAGCGGAGAATAGAGATCAATGTCAAACACCTATATTCAACTCCGGTGCTGAAGATGGTGAATTTTCTCCTGACCCTCCACAGCACTTGGCTGGCAACAAGAGCCCATTGGAAAAACCTGACAAGTTTGGGAGTCTATTTTCACGGATGGAAGATGTTGGTGCCAGTGATGATGATAGAGAACATAGCAGTGACGGGGCTGAGGATAATTCTGATTTCTCTAAACCAACCACAGATAAATGTAGTCCGGATTTGATTGGCAGAAGAAGATCTGATATTGAGCTTGAGTATGGCATGGTTGATGCTCTTGAAGTTGCTCGACAAGTTGCTCAAGAAGTGGAGAGAGAAGTTGGGGATTACAGAGAACAATCCTGCAGCTCGTCTTCTGAGAAAATCTTGGAAAGTGGTATTAAGCAGCCAGGTAGCCCAGATTCCATAAATGGAGAGCGGGACCTATCCACTGAGATCCCTCCGGAAAATGTGCCAACCAGACTGAATCAGTCTTCTGAGACGTGTGCTGAGCAAGAGGGGCGCTTAATTGATTCAAGTAATCTGGAAAATGAAGCAGAGAATGGCATGCATGACCTGGAGTCTTCTCAGGTTACTGAAGTGGCTCAAGAACCAGAAGTTAATACAGAGAAAGGCCTGTGTGATTTTGATTTGAATGAAGAAGTCTGTTCCGATGATATGGTTCTTCCTATGAATACATCCCCCGCCCTGATTTCCATTGTTTCGGCTTCAAGGCCTGCAGCAGCTTCTGGATCTCCTGCAGCTCCTTTGCAGTTTGAGGGAAATCTTGGATGGAGAGGTTCTGCAGCTACTAGTGCTTTTCGTCCAGCTTCCCCACGCAAGACTTCTGATGGGGACAAGACTGTTGAGACTGTTGAAGCTGGGGGAAGCAGCAATTGTTCAAAACAAAGGCAGGTGTGCCTTGATATTGATCTCAATGTGGCCGAGGGCGGAGAGGAGAAGGTTGTGGATTTAATTTCTTCAAGACAAATTCCAGCCTCATCAGGCTTCCATTCTGGGGAATCTTCTTTAGAAGTGGGCTGGAGAAGACCAGAGAGGCCCAACCTGGATTTAAATCGTACCAGTGATGATGGTGATGCTTCACTGACTGATCTGAGAATGGAGGGGCAGCTATTTTACCCACGGAACGGCCATCGTAGTCCATCTCCTGCTTCTTCATCTTCTTCAATGCAGCCTTCTCTTAGGAACTTTGATTTAAATGATAGACCTTTCTTTCATAATGACTCTTTGGATCACGGGCTGTCTCATAGCAAGTCCTCCCAAACTGCAAGTGTTTTTGGAGGATCTAAACTAGGTGATCCTGTTATTTCTATCATGGGTACTAGAGTGGAAGTGGGCAATCGAAAGGAAGTTGACAAAAAAGATTTCATTTTTCAGGCTCCGTCCCTGCCAAACAGCAAGCCTCTGGAACCTGTAATGGGTGCTAATCTTGCAAGAATGGGAGGTGTTTTGGGTATGGTTCCCGCTCTGCCATACACTCATGCTCCTGTTTTTGGGTACAGTGCATTGCCAACAGCACCCGCCATATCCATTCCTTCAGCTATGTATGGTTCTGCTGGCTCCATCCCTTACATGATGGATTCAAGGGGAACCCCTGTCATGCCTCAAATAATGGGCTCTGCACCATCTGTTCCTCCTTACTCCCAGCAACCATTCATAATGAGTATGAGTGGTGCACCCCTGAGTTTAAATGGTGCTGGGCCCTCACGGCCTAGCTTTGACTTAAATTCTGGTTTTGCAATGGATGGGGGGAGCACGGGTGGTTTGCGCCAGCTGTTCATGCCTGGCCAAGGCAGCTCACAACCTTCTTCAAGCTCTGGAGTGGGTGGGAAAAGGAAGGAACCAGATAGTGGGTGGGAACATGCCTACTCTTTACAATATAAGCATCCGCAACCCCCATGGAGATAGAAACTTCCAAAATTGTCAGTGTGCCCACTATTGGAACCAGTTTGATTAAGTCTCTGATGTAAGCTGATTAGCCTAAGTGGGGAAAGCAAAATAAAATTGGGGGCAAATGTGAATGTAAAATGATTCATGAGATTAATTGCCGAAGGAGGAAAAGTAAAGGAAGATTAGGTTTTTTATTTGTTTTTGTTTTGTTTAGTTTCTTCCCGTTTCTGTGTCTCAAAGAAAGCAATTTCAATCATAGAAGCTTGGTACATGTAGCTGTAATTTTTCTTCGTCATATAGCACAGAAATTTAAAGGAACTAACTTTGTCTTCGAACTTATATTTTCAAGTTTTTCCTTTCCTGATGAACAGAAGCAAATGCTACAATTTTTGCTTGTTTTATATTGAAGAATTTTGTGTTCCGCCTGAGGACCAGATTGGTAAACGACTAAATTTCCTTTCCGGAGATCTTGAAAGCTACAAAAGGGTTGTGGAGGGGTGAATTTGCAGCACTCTTGCATATTGGATAAAACAAAATTAGCTGCCCCTGATGACTAATCGAGCCAAGCAACATCCTGTGAGCTAAAAACACAGAAGACCGACGAGGCCAAGATGTCAAGGCTTGGTTACGGATAAAGGAATGTCCTAGTTCAGGTCCTACCCTTGATATTGACAGTGATAAAGTATGATTGTAATTGTTTGTTTAAAGTATTTTTTATTTGAAAATATATTAAAATAATATTTTTTTTATTTTTAAAAAATTATTATTAATATCAGTATATTAATATTAAAATGATTTAAAAACATTCAAAAAATATTAATTTAAAAAACAAATAAAAAAATTATTTTTTTTTTAAATACTCTCAAAGCATAAAACCAAACAGGGATTTAGCAGTTACCATCCTCAGTGAAGACCGTTCCAGGACCTGTGGCGGTATGATGAAACCATTGATATCTTGTAATTCCTGAACCCACAGAAACAGCTCAGATAATACAAGACAGTTTCTGCTGACAAGAAAACTTTTTGACTTGCTGCTCGTAGTAGCTTACATATTTTTCTAACACGCAATTCCAGCATACAAGGTAAGTTGAGTTACATTTTTTCTCAGAAATAATAATCAAGTAACTAAACCCTAGTCAGGAGAGGCCAGCGAGCCTAGAGACCATTTTTTTCCACAAGGCAGCATAACAGATCAATACTCTGTGGGCCAACTGCCAGCATATTGCAATCTATAAATCAACCCAGGAAAGCATTTGTTTATAGGGTTTGATGTCACCTAGTGATACTGGGAAAAGAAAATACAGGATGGTAAGTTGAAACATCAAGGGAGATGATGAACGCTTCATTTGTATGGATGCTTTTGCTTTCGCACCATCAACGGTTAGTATCTGCCTGCCTCTCCAAAATCAGCACAGCTAAAGTATAGAACCTTCATAATTTATCGAGGTAAATGACCACATAATTTGATGGCAAACTTGATAGGGCTACCTCCGCTTATACCTGAAAAGAGAAAATGGGTATCAATGAGTATCTCATTCCAGTACTTGGAATGGTCAAAATCGGCAACTTCTGAAAAGAATATTATTTTGATATTTGTAACTAAAAAAGTCTTAGAACCTTATTCCAGAATGTCCTATCTAAACAAATCTATAGCATCTAAAGATATGCGCTAGCCTACTTTTAGAGGATTTTTGCAATACAAGCATCTCTGCCGGCATCAGGGAGTGACAAATAAAAAATCTATCATTAGGATCACTGCTGCAGTAATAATGCTCTGTATGACAATGCAGGTATCGTAGTGTATTTTATTTTTGGGAATCTAAAGATCCAGGTTACACCATCCTAAGAATACATAGGGCATTCATAACGTCAGAAACAGAAAATTTATGCAGTAATAGGACCCATGATGTGTGATAAACTACTTGTGAGTAGGCCCGCGGTTAACTGGTAGCAATGACTATGCCAAGACCACTGCTATTTATGTAGCCTGTGCTGATAGAGATAGGCCTCTTGCAGCTTTGGTTCTATGCCATAAAACAGTACGTAAAGGATCTAGAAAAACAAGTACTGAGACATGGAGATATATCAAGCTGATTTGTACCTTGATTTTCTCTTAAATGAATTCTTGGACTTCCTGTTTCTTGTTCCACTACTCCTCTTCTGCTTTCTCTCACTCATGTCCCTCCGGAACAGCTCCCGCATTTCTTCTGTCCTTGATTGAGTTCTTTCAGGAGGCGGCTTTGATTTCTTACCAGCCTTCTTCTGCACAATCTTGCCAGCATCCAATGCCTTCTTCATAGCCTCTGCTGCTTTCAACCGACGGTAACCCAGATCGACTAATGATAGTCCAGTATTTTCCTTCTTATTTTTTTCCACTTCCCTGCATTGCGATACAAGCAACTCATTTCACTTTGAAAGGAGCATGAAAGAAACCTCTGCACATAACAAAACTTTAGCACTGCAATAGTTGGCCTGGTTTGATGATCTATGAAAACTGAAAAGCACAAGATACATGGACATACAATATGCCAAATCGAATCCTGCCACATATACATCTTTGAGAACTATAGCTGAAGCGTTTGTCTACTTTATGATTTGATATTAGTCTGTTCAAAAGAACTAGTGCCAAAGACAACATAATAAGATTATATGCATGCACGATTTCTGCACACAGAAAAGGAGGGGACACGTACTTCTGGTTTCTCAGTTAGATATTCATCCTCTAGCATCTCTCTGCCCGCTTGTAGTTTTCGACGCTTTTTACAGGTTAAATCTTTCTGTTCAACAGATATTAGGTTTGTTTGGAAGAGCAAATCTTTTCAATCAGAAAATGGTAACATTAAATTGCAGAAAAACAATCACCTCACGCTCTCGCTTCCTCTTTTCCTTCATTTTAAGTCTTCAGCTTGCTGGGCACTCATCACCTCATTTCCAGAGCCTAAACGATGACTGCTGCATGCAAGTGTACACACCGTTTGATTAGTAGGAGAAACTAACCTTAAACTTGTATTGCTTAATATAAAGTCCTGAAAGTTGAACTGAAAGAGGAAAATCATTTAATACAAGAGAAAATAACTCAGGTTGTGAGTATTCCATTTGTAAAGAAGAAAAGCATTATTTCTTAGGAAGCATGCTTCCTCTAACATAAAAACCATCTTGACATGATTCTTATCCCCTTCACGTGTAAAATTATAAAAGGAGATCAAGAGGATAAACTTAAGGCATTACTCGGGGTTCCTTGGCGCATGACAGTGGATAAATCCTAGCATTCTTTATCAGCATTTTCTAAATGGCTATGGTACTTGCACTTTTCAATGGCCAGAAAAACAAATTCAAATTCCATATTACGACTGGGACTGATATGTCTTTGAAAGTACAGCGCATAACATAAACAACCACTACAGTATAGAAATCACCTTTGCTGCTAGCATTTTCTCTCTCTGTTACAAACCAGGTCCTTTTGGGACTTGAAAAGATTTCATCCTTGTACGCAATCATATTTTCTGCCCGCAATAAACACAGTAAGAGCGCATGAACTCACTTTAGAGCTTTCCCAAGTTAACAGCTTCCAAAGCCACAAAATAATTCTAGACAGATAGTAATGACCTTCAATGCAATGCGATGGCCAAAAAATAGAAATTAAAAACCAAAAACAGAAGACAAGTTATCACTATGGACAATAGAGTAAGTGCATTATATCTCTGACAAGATCAACAGATAAGCAGTCTAGATGGAGAAGCGCTATACCTTGATTGCCTCCGTCTCAGCTTTTCTTAGAGCTCTCTCTTCCCTGCAGTAATTGAACATTGACAACATCAGCACAAAATAAGAAATTTTTTTAGCTAAAAGAACTACGAGAACAGAATTCCATCAAGACCTCTCCTCTTAATGAATGTCAGCCACTTGATTTTCCATTTCTCAATTATCTTAGAACACTTAATAACCGATTGCTCTGCAACGATACAGCTCTTCAACGATACAGACAACTCTGGGTGAGTCATATTCAACAACCACATGGGTGAAACTTCTAGTTTTAACATTAGAAACTTCATGCAGAAATAATGAAGAGTAAGACTATCTCCAAATTCTCCTTTCAAAAACACACTTCAGTGGGATCATGTGGAATATGGCCTTCAACTGAAAGCATCCACACATGATGTTTATGACAAAATATTTAGCAAATACTGAGGGATCAGCTATCATAATATAACAAAATTGAACATGAAGAGCCTATAAAAGCTAGAAACAAGATCTACTCATCCATGAGTTAGTGTGTTAATTCTTTCGAGTAGATTTAAATGGTGATACTTTAGTCCAGAAGCCATAAATACATTTTAATAAATTCCTTCCTATTGTTTTAGGAATACATTCAATATTCTATCAGATGCAGCACCATCCACTCAGCCAAACTATCGTGATAGCTAGGAGCATATGCACGGGTCAATGTTACTATTAAGGGGCCCATTTAAGATTCTCTTGGACTAAGAGGCCCATGTTACCGGCCTTCTCGGGTGAGCCCAGGTGTATAGGACGTTGAGAATGAGATTTCGTGCCTTCTCTCCGGAATAAGATTATGCGTGCTTTTTTTAAAACCAGAAATAGTTTAGGTTGAGATCGTTTTTGCTTTGCAAATCCTTTGGACGATAACCGCGAGGTTTGGAGTTAGAGCCTAATTGTCACTCGTTTTCTGAATTAAATCAACTAATTGTATGACGAGGCTTGAACCAAACCTTGTTAGTTTTGAGCTTTTTGATGCCAGATAATTGAGTTGTTTGTACGAGGAAGAGAGATGGAGATACTGAGAACAAAGAGAACACACGCTTTTTTTTTTAACAAGAAAGAAATTCACTCCAAAACCCTTTTGAAAAACAAATTTCCTTTAGAAAATATCTTATTACCAATGAGATTTTAAATCTGATTGTTCATACTACATGTGCACAGATAGAGAAACCTGCTTGCGATTCGAAGAAACAACACAACTTGAAAATATCTGATTACTATGAGATTTTAAATTTAATTAACATATTGTTTGTATTGCATATATCTAGATAGAGAAATCTATTTGAAATTCGAAGAAACAATCCCATATGTGATATTCATAGATCAAATCATATACTATATACTTTTCATTTGTAATTACATGTGCCTCTATGTAAATTAGAGGATACTTCCATAGCTGTAGTGAGTTTGATTGTTGCTTCTTTTAGGAGTAAAATGAAAATGTTCAGTGAATCTTTTTAGAAAGAAAATGATAACGTCTATCGGTTTGAGAGAGACTGCATTGCGTCCATGTTTGTGTTTCGATTTACATTTAAATTTTATTTAATATTACAATTCTAAAACATAGCATTTATTAAATGTCGCCGGGTGCTAATTTTTTTTTTAAAAAAAAAAACCAAAATTGAGATGCCAAAGAAAATCCAGCAAAGCTCTGTCCTTGGAAACTCACTCCAAACCTGCCCACTGTTTGACAGCTGGACAATTCCCTTGGTTTTGCTGTTGTCTGGTAGCAGCCTCCATTTCATTTCAGCCGTAGATCCAATTTTGGACTGAAATTTGAAGCAGTTAAAGTTCAAACGTACTATCGCTGCCCTTTCCCCTGTTTTTGCAGGGTTCAATCTATCAACCTCCATCTCAGGCTTTCCAGCTATATTCAACAGCTAAAAGATAGCTGACGTAGCAAAGCTTGAAACAGTTACGAGAAAAGAAAAGTACGAGACATTTTTATTTATACACAAAAATAAAAATACTCATCACTTGTTTAAATTATCTATGCACATTCTTGTATTTCCCTCCACCCTCAGGCAAGCAAACAAACAAACACCTTGTGGCTCACGCCTTTTCATGGAAAAAGCTCCACAATCCCCAACTAAACACACCAAAAACCAAGAAAAAAAAGTCTCTACCTAACATTTTTCAAACCCCCCTCTTTATTCTCCTCCTCCTTATTTGTCTTTTACTGTTTTTGCCCTTTTACAGAAAAGCCCGTATTGCTTGACATAGCTGCTAGCGCTGAGGGAGTCTAAACCGAACCTGAGAAGCGGGCGACCGGACAGCGACACCGTGCCAGCAAATACCACCTTTGCACATCTCATGAACATTATTGACACGATCCTGAGAAATCGCATACATGGCTTTACGAGAAATATCCCACGTCAGCGTCCCAATCAAGATTAAAACCACAACAGCAGTAGACACAATCAGCACGAATACACCACTGAAGCTCCTTCCACAGACCAGCCCGTAAGCCTTAATTCCCGCTATCACCGCCACGTAGATCGTCGTAAGATTCCCTATCACCGCATCAGACAGCGCCATAAAAAGACTCTGCACAATTGCTCGTAAATCTATCAGGGAAAGGAGGGTGTATAGACAAGGTGGAAACCGCAAATGGAAATGGAGGTGGGTTTTCAAAGTTGGGAATGTCGGTCGAGGGGTAGATGATACTTACGGAAAAGAGAGGGACTGAGGAAGGAATGGACTGTTTTATGTTGAGCTTATCTTCTGGCTCTTGGAAGGGCAAGTTGGGAGGTATCATATTTTTGTCATGCATACGCCGATTCGAAAGTAACCAAAGAGATAGTACCACGTGCATTTCCTCGCTTCGAGATGGAGAAACCTTTGCGACTATTTTATTTTAGTGTTTTTAATAGTAATAGCAGTAGATTCAAGGCTTTGATTATTCTTTTTGATAACGACGTCGTGGTAGATGAGGGTACTGCCATGACAGGGACGTTCTGTCTAACCGGTAAGGGACCGAGTAAATACGACCGATGGCCATTTCAAAGGAGTTATGTTGTTATCTAACAAGAGGGCGCAGAGAATTTCAATTTAATACACAAGCGGTGTGAATTATTGTTTGGTATCTGACAAGCAAAAACATAATAATATTAGCTGAAAGTTTATTAAAAAAAAAAAAAGTATTGATCGAGGAAAAAAAGAAGAAATTGTTAATTTGCAATATCCAAGATTATTAAGAGGAAAAGAAAAGGCATTCAATGTACTCTGGCCCAATACGCTACCGTATTGTTGCCGAAAAGAGTACATTATCTGCAAGAATCTTAGCTCCGCCAGTAGCCAGTTAGCCACACCCTCCCTCTCTTTAAACTGCCAAAGATTGATGTGAATAGCATCGATGATGCAAGAAAACAAAACTTGTGTTTCCTGCCAAAGTTTCACTGGTGACGCCCCCGGTCCAATCAGCATGCTCTTCCAATATACATTTGTTCGAGTTTCCATGAGCCACTCAGAGCCGAGAGTCGCCGTGCCTAACCAGACCAAAATTCTCAACCAATAATACAATCTCTTCTTGTAAATGTAGCCGCTGGTCACCCATGAATGCGAGGTGATGGGAGCCAGCTATAATATTGCCATCAACACAACCAGAGAATAGTTTTTAGCAATAAAAAAATAGCTGGAGGCCATGAAAACCAACCAAAAACCAACAGTTTTTTTTTTTATTGACCGACCAATGAAAACTGTAATTCATATGTGGAGTTTCTTTACGACTTTTATCCAGCATTATTGCGCAGTCTGAACGAGTGTGCCGTCTACAGGACGTGTAAAAACTTGTGTGATTGGATTGGTGATTAAAGAGGGCATCCCCAATATTCTTCTGGTATAGTTAAGAGGCGTGTTTGATGGTTTAACATGTATTCAAAATTGGCAAAAACCTAACCACCAATTATTGCTGTCTCTGTTTCCACCTAATTCTAATAACCGAATCCAATATAAATGCTGGAATTCTACTGCCTTGTTAACATTACATTTGTAAAATTCAGTCACGGAGTTTGCGGGGTTGTTTGAGGTTGTAGTGCAATGTATTTTTTAAAATAACTATCGTTTTAAAATGCATTAAATTTTTTTTAATTTTTTTGATATATCACATCAAAATCATCACAAAACATTAAAAAAATATAAATTTAATATGTTATCAAGTAAAAAAAATATTTTTAAAAAATATCTAAAAACAAAAACAAAAACCATGTCAAACACTTTGCAAGACTTAGGTAACGTTTGAAATTTTTTTTTTACTAAAATTTAATATGGTTTGTACGTTTTGGATCGTTTTGATGTGCTGATTCAAAAATAATTTTTAAAAAATAAAAAAACATCATTGACATGTATTTTGGCACGAAAAGTTATTTAAAAAGTACCCACAACCACACTGCCAAACACGCTCTTACATGTTGGTGGGTCAATTCAAGTTCATTCTAATATTTTTTAAGATTAACAAATTGAAGGTCAAGGTTTTTAATATGGACTAATCTAAACTTTAACCCATTCAAAATGAGTTATAATTACAATTATCATGAAAGAAACGGATCCTTTTTTTTTACTCTGCTTTCCTTTTGGGGGTTTTGGACCTCTTCTCCATTTTAAATTGATGCGCAGATGATTGTTTCTTTGAAAACAAAATGTAGATAGCGTAAAGGAAAGGGCCGGGCCGGGCCGGGCCTAGATAACTTGGACTCTGATCAGTCTCGGTTCTGCAGTGTTGAACTTTTGGGTCATCGAGATTCTCGTTGAAAGCTTGTCACGTGATGCCCGGCTCATTTATGCCCTGGCTTCATTAGCTCTGTGGGCCTCTCCTGGAGATCATTGAATCACCCTTAATTGACAGCACTCCTGTTATTTCCTTCCTTGGTCGTCCAGAAAGTTATCCGCGATTGAACTGTCATTATCCTGCCAACCAAACATGTCTACAGAGCAAACCAGGCTCTCGTGCTCCACTCTCCACGTCGAGTCAAGAATAATACCCACTAACATTCTGCCAATGTTCAAACATCCGATTGACACGTCACACCCCGTCCAATCACCCACCATTGCAATCCTGAGCCAATCC
>Ga0325414_1004113_pt1 | contig 15199 bp, 13 predicted proteins | sample PopdelMetagenome_8_FD_206183 | JGI IMG/M metagenome (GOLD analysis project Ga0325414, IMG submission 206183) | Populus deltoides microbial communities from Bellville, Georgia, United States - Leaf-PdKOR-R3 | ecosystem: Host-associated > Plants > Phyllosphere > Phylloplane/Leaf | place: USA...
GATCATTTTCATCCATTTTATATTATTATGAGGATTAAGCTGTAATTAACTCAAGAAAAAAAAAAGCATCAGTACCACATGCTTGGCTTTCAGCACAAAATTTTTCAAACAATAATGTGATTCACGCCGGAGGTGTTGCCACCGGCACTGGTGACGCAGTCGCATACCGGGATACCTCAAGGGGGGGGGGGATATATATATATATATATATAATCTTTGGAGGGCCCAAATTAAGGATCAATATATAAACTACACTAAATTATGGGGATTATAATTAATTTTCTGGAGAGCCTGGCTTTTGCACAGTATTCACTCCTATAAACACTGACGCACTATAATGTGTTGAAAATATTTTTAGTTTCTTCATGATTTTAAAGTTATTTTATCTTTATTATTTATAATTTTTATTTTAAGATATATTAAAATTTTCTATTTGAAAATAACTATAATTTTTCATTTTTTGTTTTTTACCAAACAGTGCCAAACACATATTTTAGTAAGGGTTTATTTTCGTGATATCTTTTATTTTTTAAATATATTTAATTAAAAAAATACTATGCAGTGCAAGACTGTTCATTATATGAAAAAAAACATACACGTGTACAGCACATTGCAATCTTATAATATTGCCACCGACGACCCCTCACCGACCATGACTACATAGGTCGGTATCCGTGTCTGATCTCTTCTTTGCTATGGTTCCAACTTCCAACACATCTTTCATGAACATATAACCATGACTTACAAACAAGCTCATCTGCAGTCATTATCATTATCAAAAGTCAAAACCCAAATCAAGAATCACTTCACTTTCTTGCAATTAAAGCACTGTATCATACATACTCTCACTTCTCTTTCTTTCCACCCTCTAAATTAACTTTACAGTGGCCAATCAACCGCCATACCAACCTGAAAAGGCGGGAATTGTTTCTCTCTTTCTTGGTCCATAAAATGAAACTAGATCATCATCTTTCTCACTCAATTATGAAAATTATTACATTATATTAGTAGCATATTATATATACCCTCCTATATTCAAACCTCAACTTCTTTGCTTTTCTTTTTTAAGAAAATGATGTCGAAAGATGAAAAGGAAGGCACTTTATCAATCATCAACACCACAGTCCAAGTCCAGGTAAAAAAAACACACACGAAAAGGCCCTTCTTTTTTGTTTCTTTTTATACACGGGCACGTAAAGAATAAAGATTTCTAATCTTAGATAGAAACCCAGATGGGTTTTATGGATCAATGGTTGCTTCAATGATAAATTTCACATATTTGACACTGTTAACATCTGGTTTGTTGTTGGTTATTTATGTGGAAATTGCAGGAGGAAGAGAGGGAACTGGACCTGGGATCTGAAGAGCTTGATCCTCCTTTACCTCCTACTGTTACTTCCCGGGTAATTTCTAAATTTCTGTTTTTTTTTTTAATTCATTCTATCATTCTGTTACTTTTCCCTTTCTGAGGGAGAGGAAGAGCTGCTACCATGTAAATATTGTCAAGGGTAAATTGAAATTTCTTTCTTTTCTAATATTTTCTGTTCTTTTTTTTCTTTGACTGAGGAATGGTACAATGTGATAGTACAAAGGAATGGAAAGGAAAATGATTATCTTTAGGGGTAAATTGGAGTTTTTCTTTTTCCTGATAGTTTGAGAGAGGAAATTGTTGAATGTGATGATGTAAAAGAATGGGAAATTGAAAATCTGTTTTCTTTTCCCGTTGGTTCAAGAAAGGAAATGGCAAGACTGGTGAATTTACTAGTTTAGTATTTTGGATTTTGATTTCAGGTATTGTATATGTTGGGAGATATAACGGCGGGCCCAGCATATCGGTTTGCACAATGGCTGGAGTTGGTTCGTAAGAGAAGTGACAAGTATCGTGCCTCGGGGTTCCCACGCCGGCCTTACAGGCTCGAAACTATGCCCTCCAGGTCTCCTATTCCCCTCTATCTTTGTCATCATTTATGTCAACCACCAAACTAATTATGGTGATTAGTTCAGATAGACTAAATGCTGGTGCTTTATTGTTAATTTTACTTGTGAGGTAGATAGTTAATGAGATTATAATGGGAGCCGATGAGGTAGATTTGCAATTATTACCAAAGACAATTAACCAAGACATACCACAAAACTGGGAGCTTTTATTAATCTAAGTTATGTGTTTCACTTAAATATTGCCAGTAGTTTATCTTTTTAGTTTGTCTGCAGATGTTTACAAGTGATCCTTGGAAATGCTCTTAAGAATTATAAGAATGCATCACCAGCTGACAAAATAAAGTGAAACTTGTCTCACCTAATTGCTTTTCTTATTATCATGTGAAGAAGTGTGAAGTGCCTGCTGTAACTAATGGCAAGAAGCCCTTGATAAACCACCTCCTGGTTTCAGTATAGCAAGTGAATGAGGGGAAAACTTGAGTTGTTCGATGAGCAAAAAGATACAATTGCAAATGTTTCATGCTAGTTTTTTGTTTTTGCGCGTCAATGTGTGATTCACATGCTGTCTGTCTCCATTTCCGGAATGATGTTTCTTTTTACCTACTTGTTGTCATGACTACCGTGCAGTGTGGGAGAATCACTTGTTGATTCAAAAAGTCCACCTCCTGAGCAAGCTCCAGAGGTCAGTTTGTGGGAAAGGCTTGGTAAAGCTGCGGCACTGGACATTGAGTCGAGCTCTTTTTCTTGGGACATGCTATCTTCCCTCCACCACACTGAGCATAGTAGTAGCACCGAAAATTCTGAGGATGAAATGAGTAAAGCCCTCGAAGTATGTGATCCAATTTATAATATAGTTTAAACAGCATCTGCTTTGTGATTTATAATTGTGAAGTCAAAGCACAAAGCCTTTGGAAGTTTGTACATATTCTTCAATGATGTCATCTTGATTCCTATTTTTCAGCCTAACTGGCTAATCGAGCTTCTAAACTAACGCTTGTTTTGGATTTGTTTAACCGAGTTTAACTTATTAATAGCTTAGACAAGTTTTTAGGTTATTTCCAGGATAGGAGTTCTGAGTAAGACTGTTGAACTGCTATATTTTCCATTATATAGGTATCATTGAAAGAATATTGAGTTTGCCTGTCTGTAGAATAAATTAGAGAAGAAACCAGTGCATCACAGTTTCTTCTCGTTGGCTGTCTCAAATTCTGTTTAGCTGTGTACATGTAGGTAACTGTAAATTCTGGGGGAGTTGTATTCTTTGCCTTGTTCAACCAGCAAGGAAATGCTGATGCTTTTCACAAGGAATCAGCAGCTGTCATAAAGTTTTCATCTTCAAGGATGGCCACACAATCAGAACGTCTTGGCTATGAATTTGCAAAGTGGTTAGGAGTCCAAACTCCACAGGTTATACTGTCATAACCCAGTAGTTAGTGGTTTTTCTAAGATTGCACTGAAGTCTTTTCTTAAAAAATCTTGCTCAAACATTTTCTTCTTTTCTTATTAATGATAAACATTCCTGGTGGAATATTTATAATTGCAGGCTAGAGTCGTTCAAAATTGCAGCCCAGAGTGGCTCCAGATCAAGGAAGCTGCAGAGAAAGCAAGAGTTACAGCAGCTTCAGAAGGAGATGAAGTTGGTGAAGTGACATGTTCTGAGCTTCTGGAAGCTCTTGAACTCAGCCGATGTCTTCTTTTGATGAGGTGAAACTAGAACCTAGATTTGTGAATCATGTTACTATAAAGTGAAATCATAAAATACTTTTGCTTCCTTCCCATCCTGCCTCCTTACTGAATAGGCTGAAAGGGGAAGGGCTGGGGAAAGAGATTTCTGTTCTTTGCTATAATCTAATATTGTGCACGCACATATATCTTTAATGAAATTCGCATGCGCATCTTTAATGAAATTCACCTGTTTAGTATGTTGGGGTGACTACACTGACCACAGCTACCCTGCACATCCAATTACTGTGAAACTTAGGGATGCCACATCTAAAAGTTTGAGCTAGCAAAGAGTATCACTTGATATCATCATGTGCCGATTCATCTTTACTAGCATTTCTCAATCAGTTCCCTGGTCTCTACTCCTACTCTATATCACAGTGGGGAGGATGCATGGCTTTTCATATTGCAGGCATTGCAAAGGAGATTGCCTTTTGCATTAGTATTTCAAAGGCCAAAATGTTGTGTGTTTGCAGTTATGTTCATGGATCTCCTCTATTGGAGAGCTCAAATGCCAAAATGTTGTGTGTTTGCAGTTATGTTCATGGATCTCCTCTATTGGAGAGCTCAAATGCATTTGAGCCACGTGAGACTGGAGAAAGAATTGCAGCAGCACTTGGTAGGGTCTTCCTATTGGACCTTGTCATCAGAAATGAAGATAGACTCCCTTGCCGTGAGCTCAGATGGCGTGGAAATCCAGCAAATCTATTGTTGGCTGAGAAAATGACCTCATCAAATGTAAATGCCTTGGAGGTTGCTTTTGATTCTGCAATTAACCGATACCAACCAAAGGTGATTAAAGCTCTACGGAAAGAAAGAAGGGCAACTTCACTGAATAGCAAGTTTAAGACTCATAATCGAGTACCAGGACTTGTAACACAGGGCTCTGATGTTTCTGATATTACAGAATCTCCAAAATCCAACAAAATGCCAAGAGTCCGAAAATCAGGAGAATCATCGTTTTCTGACCTCATTTCTCACGCTGTGGCTATTGATTCTGGTGTTCCTCGTCGGCCTCCTGCTGAAAAACGCACAAACGACCAGGCAAATTATCCTAAATTGATTGAGCTGCTTCTCAACAGTTCTGATTACACCTCTAATTTGTTATTTGAAGTAACAGGAGGGAAATTAGGGGCTCCTCCATTGGTAGGCACTGACTTTACTGATACACAAGTAACAGAAATGGCGTCAGTTGTTCAGGAATTTCGAGGTGGGTTTCGCGCTGCGCTCAGGGATCTGCAAGGTTTCCACGTGTTCCTTCTCACTCTTCACCAAAAACTCGATGGCTTGTTACGAGTTTTATTGAACATCACAAATAAAACATCAGGGGACACTGACAGAGAAGATTTGGTGATCCCTGAGTCACCTTCACATGGGGTTGTTCATTATCCTTCTCCACCAAGTAAGGAACGCTTTCTTAATGATAACCATTCAGATTTTAGTGATTCAGATTCACAGAGAATGGCTCAAACTCCAAGGTCATCTTTAGGAAGTAAAGAGAGCTCAGATTCTAGTTCTCCCATGTCAAGAGAAAGCTGGCATGGAAAGTTGTCCAAAGGGAGTGGAGAGCCCCTTCGTAGCCTGTGTCTAACGACAAAGCTCCGTGAAATTCTTAAATTTGCCAAGGTCAGAATGTCAATTAACATGGATTTGGAAATCATATGCTTACTAGACATAGATCACTGGTTACAGTGCTTGAAGATGGCAATTCAGAGTCCAACTAGTCAAGAAGCAAAACCTTGGTTCCAAAAATGTATTTTGTTTTTTCTTCTTGCCCTGATTGTTCTATATTTAACATGTTTTCATAACTGAAAAAATGGATTGGTTAAGTTATCATCTTTCATGCTAATCAGAGGCTGGCTCTTGTAACCACTCTATATAACAAGCTGCATATATAACACAATAGCTCACCGACAATAGTGTTAGAAATGTGATTCAGGGATGCCAGAGGCAAAATGGTCCAAAATTTTCAACCATCAATTGCATGAGAAGTCATTTTCATGTTCTACAGATTTTTTCATCTCGTGTAGTTTTAAGAAGAGATAATTGTTGCAATGATGCACCGTACTTCTAGTCTTCTGCATAATTACCCCCTTTAAAGTGAGGAGGAAAAAACCTAGAAAACATGTGTATTAAAGGTTAAAAGAGAACAAGTAGAAATTGATACTTTTGCCACATAATTTCCACGTTGATCAATAGCATGCATCACCGCATTCTGTCAAGTGTAATTAAACTTCGTAAACTCTGAAACTCGATTTGAAAAGAAGGTCATGTGGCAAGGGGAACTGTTTAATTGCTTGATCATTAGGGAGTTACTGTTTAATCATCTTATTTTACTAGAATATGTAATGTGAGAAATGTAAAGAATAATGCCATGTCCCTGTGCTAATTACCAAGCAAATAAAAGACGTTTGAGAAGGGTGAAAAAATGTAGAAACTGCATTGTGTAAGGGAAGCAAAATAAAGATATTTTTTATACGAGTAAAGATTTTTTTTGTCATTGATCTAACATCTTATTGTTTGACATGCATCATTCTATGTTAGGTCGATACTGAAACAAATGAAGAATTAGAACACTGGAATGAAATGCTGAGAAATGATGCTATCAAACTCTGTCAGGAGAACAATTTCAATACAGGATATTTTGAGGGCAGTGATAGTAACTGTGTTGTGGATGCATATGAGTTGAAGGTAATAGATCCATGCATTGTTCAGGTTGCATATCTAAGATGAAGTCAATGTTTTTTTTAATGTTTTGCTAATATACAAGACAGTTCCTGGGAAAGATTTATTTTCCTTATTTTAGGATTTTCCATTTTTTTTTCATTATAACTTACAGGTAAGATTAGAGCACATTCTTGAGAGGATATCATTGATCTCCGAAGCTGCAAACACAGAGAAACCATCATTAATCACAAATAGTCTGTTTATTGGTGGCACCCTGGCTGCAAGATCAGTTTACACTTTGCAACATCTAGGAATCACACATATTTTGTGTTTGTGTGCCAATGAAATTGGACAGTCAGAGTCACAACACCCAGATCTGTTTCAGTACAAGAATTTTTCGGTGAGTGAGTTTTTCCTTCTCCATTTGCAATCGTTCCATTCTGCTGGGGACAGTGCTCTGCTTTGTTTTATACCTTTGAGTAAAGCTGGATCAATTTGTTGAGGTTTCTCTCTGCTACTAGAGACCAAAAAATGAAATAATTTATTAGAACAGTAGGAGTAGTCGTTGTAGCATTCTCAGACATGTTTTGCTGCACAGCGTGTTTTTTCTCTTCATGTTCTCAGAAAGTTTCTGCAGACTAAGATCATAAAGTTTGCAGATGATTTTCCTTATGTTTCTAATAGCCAGATTTTCCAATATCGTTCTGGGTAGAGCAAAATAATCTGTAACATTATTGATCACAGAATCTGGAGCTCCTAACCTTTTTCATTTTCCAGCATATATTTGGGACGTATTCTATATTCACAACACTACTTTCTACTTGAACAGATTAGTGACCATGAGGATTCAAATATCAGCAGTATCTTTGGAGAAGCTTCTGATTTTATTGATCATGTTGAATCAATAGGTGGAAGGGTTCTAGTTCATTGCTTTGAAGGGAGAAGTAGGAGTGCTACATTAGTTCTTGCATATTTAATGCTCAGGAAGTAAGTGAAAATCACAAGGTTTTTCATGTATGGAAGCTCTATCATCAAACAAGCGGATTATTGAATGTCTGCTGTGAATAAGCTGCTGCGTCATAAGTTCTGTAAATCTAGCATTTTTCTTCTTGATGCAGGAAATTCACTCTACTAGAAGCATGGAATGCTCTAAGACGAGCTCACCGCCGAGCTCAGCCCAATGATGGTTTTGCAAAAGCTTTATTGGATCTGGACCGCCAACTGCATGGGAAGGTTTCCATGGAATGGCAGAGGCGGAAGCCAGAGATTAAAGTTTGTCCCGTCTGTGGGGATAATGCTGGTCTGAGCAGCAGTTCGCTCAAGCTTCACTTGCAGAAATCACACAAGAAGCTATCATCAGGCAGCGTGGACAGTGCAATGACTATGGAGATACAAAAGGCTCTGGATGCACTAAAAATGACCCGAGGTGGCAGCGTCAGCCCTACATTGAGGCAGTCTTCGCCATCTCTGGATGGCTAGGTGCAGGAGATACATTTTAGTGCAAGAAAATCATCGTGCATCACTTATTCTTAGAAGAACTCTTGCTTATCAATCCATGTCGCTTGTGGCCATTTGTGAACGGCTTCTTTGTCAGCACCAAAATTCACAGCATCGACAGACATTGAACGCGGCCATTCTATTGATAGACCACTATGGGCAACAAGAGAATGAAAATTTATATCGAAGTCCTAGGTTAGTGCCGCTGTGCTGATGTGTTGGAGATGAAGGTTCAAGTGGGTATCATTTTTCCCTCTTTTTTTTTTTTTTTTGTGGGGGGGATTGTAACATGTATAATTACACATCCGCAAAGGATCAATTGCAATTGCTGGTATTTCTTTAACAAAGCTCCATAGCACTCTTCAGCTGAAGACTCTCGCTTTGCCATATCTGGTTTGCCCTTGGTATGTTAAAGAACAACATCTGAGAGCATGTTAAATGGCACGAATCAAAATGCTAGAGAATTTTGAGGGCAGCCATTATATTATTTTGAAGGTATAGACATTCTGCATCAGAGAAAAGCATGACCGCAATTTCAAGTTCAAATCATAATTTCGTATTACATGACAGTTCTGTAAAACTGACTGGATCATAACCTTCCATTGTTAGTCCTTTCATTAAGGGAGCTAACCCATGCACCATACTACAATTTGCCTCTAAACTATTCATGCTATCATGGTGCAATGATACAGCCTTTAAACCCAGCCAGCAATGAAGCACAGCTCCAAATTCCACTGACAAGTAGTCCTTCCAATAAAACAGACTACAAATAATTTGCCAATTCGAATGAAAACCACAGTAACAAACAACATTCTAGCAAAGGTTACTGAATAAGAGGATTCGCTCTACACAACGTTCAACATGTCTGGCAAGGCATCGGGAGCACCACCACTTTGACCGTTGAGCACAACAACATTTCCATCAGAATCAACATCTATAATGACAGAATCACCTTCTTTGATCTCTGCTGAAAGCATTTTCTCAGCCATGCTGTCCTCAAGAAGCCTCATTATAGCTCTTCTCAAAGGCCTTGCACCATAGGATGGGTTATACCCTTCATCGACCACCCTATCTCTAAATCTCTCAGTCACTTGAAGTTCTATTTCCTTGACCTTCAACCTCTCAAAGACCTCCTTCAACATTATATCAGCAATATCCTTGACCTCCAGCTTGGAAAGTTGACGGAAAACAATCATCTCATCCAATCTGTTCAAGAATTCTGGCCTAAAATACTGCTTTAACTCCTCTGTCACCAGGCTCTTAATTCGGTTGTAACTGCTATCCTTCTCATCATAATCAAGATCAAATCCCATCTTGCGTCCTCCCTTCTCAATAACACTGCTACCAACATTTGAAGTCATTATCAGGAGGGTATTTTTGAAGTCCACTGTCCTGCCCTTGCTGTCTGTCAACCTTCCATCTTCAAGAATTTGAAGCATAATATTAAAGACATCAGGATGGGCCTTCTCAATCTCATCAAAGAGTACCACAGTGTAAGGACGACGCCGAACAGCCTCTGTCAACTGACCACCTTCAGTGTAACCAACATAACCAGGAGGTGAACCAATTAGCTTGGCAACAGTGTGTCTCTCCATGTACTCGCTCATATCAAGTCGGATCATGGCTTCTTCTGAGCCAAAGTAGTAGGCAGCTAGTGCTTTTGCCAGTTCTGACTTCCCGACACCAGTTGGACCAGAAAAGATGAAGCTAGCAATTGGTCGATTTGGGTTCTTAAGCCCAACACGAGCTCGGCGGATGGCACGGCTGATTGCCTTGACAGCTTCATCCTGACCAATGACTCTCTTGTGAAGGGTATCTTCCATCTTTAGGAGACGATTAGATTCATCCGTGGATACTTTCTCTACAGGTATGCCAGTCCAAGAAGAGACAATGTGCTGAATATCTGATTCAGTGACAGTGGGACCTACATCCCCTGCCTCTGTCTCAGCTTTGCTCATTTCCTTGCCTTTCTCCACAATAGCTGCGATCTGTGCTCTAAGGTCCATTTCTCTGTCTCGCAATTCCCCAGCCTGTTCAAAATTACCAATGACATGAGATAGCTGAAGGAAATACGGACATAAATAAACAAACGACAGAAGCAATGTGCAGTCTTGTGGTCTTAAAGCTTCTCTTCTCAAAAAACCTTTTCACTGTTCAATAAATTTTGAAACCATAAAAGTATTTTGGAAGTTCATCAAAAATGTCTCATCTCATGGAAACAAACAGGGTAGCCCTTGAAAACCCAATTAGACAATTGGAAAGCACAAGAAAGAAGCAATTTAAACCTTTTCGAAGTCTTGGCCGCGGACAGCTTCATCCTTTTCCTTTGTGATTTGTCTGACCTCTTTCTCAAGCTCTCTTGCTTCCTCAGGGACCTGGAAGAATGAAGTAAAAAAAATTAAAAATAAATGACAGGATGATGATGGAGCAACTGGATAGAAGATTTTACCTGTGCATGCCGAAGGCGAACCCGAGAACCAGCTTCATCGATCAGATCAATTGCTTTATCAGGCAGAAAACGGTCACTGAAAGAAATGCAAGGAGAAATAAAGATCAAGGGAGAGAATTTCCATATGACTAATTATAGAGGGGAGCTTTTGAAGGACTAATTATGCCAGAGACAGCAAAAATGAAAATTAATAACTTCGATAGAAAGGTAATTCATAGAATTCTAGCAGAATCTCATGAAACAAATTTCAGAATTTGGGAGCATACGATAGAATTGAACCAAGTGGAGGAAAGCCTTTGACATTGACCATGAACATTTCTAGGGTATTGTGGAGGGTTCAACACGAAGACAGGAAGGGGAGAAAGCAGCAGGGGAGAACTCATGCATGGTTCAAAAACATCAGCTTCAACAGAGACTGTCTACAAGGCAGTCTGGTATGAACAACTATTGCAAATTGATGTGCTCCCACCGGCTCTGCCAAGATGATTATATAAAGCACCACTACAGGGAAATGATATCTCCAATATGCTCATCTCCATCCATTTTTTTTTTCAGGTCATCACATGTATCTCAAGTTTCAAGTAAGCTTCAGAGATGCTGAGGAAATCTACCAATAAACTTGAGAGGCTACTATAAACAAATTACTTGTGTTCTTAAGATATACAAGCAGTGACTTTTCTCCTCTATAAATAAGCATCCATGCAAGTAATAAGTGTGGCAAATGCTGCAGATACATGGAGCTATATAACAGAAATGTGAACTTAAAAATAAAAAAAGGATTATTTTATGGCTCACTCACCTGATGTACTGGTATGACAACTGAGCAGCAGCTATTAAGGCCTCATCTGTGTAACGGAGTTTGTGGTGGATCTCATATCGCTCACGAAGTCCTTTCAAAATCTGTATTGTTTCATCCACAGATGGCTCAGGTACTTTGACTGGCTGGAAACGTCTTTCCAAAGCAGGGTCCTTCTCAATGTGCTTTCTGTACTCATCTAGGGTTGTAGCTCCAATACACTGCATTAAGGAGGATGAATAAGAAACAAGATTGAATTTGAAACTTTGAGCCACAAATTTCAAATATAAACAAAATAATCCAAGTTGGCCACATATGGAGGGGCTGTGGCCAGCCCCAAATGATGGATATGACTGAGTTATTACATAATATAACAAGTCAGGTCCAACAAAGACTCAATAATTCAAGGGAACACAAACCATTACAATTTAGAGTCAAATTCATCGCTATTAAGAAGACTCGGTACAGGAAAGGCTTCAGAGTTTGCAAACTATAGACAGAACCAGGCCATAAATTGAGTAAAGGTATGATCAACTCAAGTTTAAGCACCAGAAAAAAAGAAAAAAAAATACTCAAGTTTCACACACAATAGGCTCCAGTGAACAGCAGATTCACCTACATGAACCCCCACACAGAACAGGCTCCAATGAGCAGTTTGTCAAGGTATGATCAACTCAGGTTTAACGGTCAGTATTTTTTAAAATAAATTAAGTGAAGCTTAATAGTAAATGTAAAAGATGTAACAGTCAGACTGCATGCCACAAATTCACAATGACCTCCAGTCATAGCATTTAACAATTTCCCTTGAATATCATGTGCACAAGACAAAAAATTACCTGCAATTCACCTCTAGCAAGAGCTGGTTTCAAAATATTAGCAGCATCAATAGCCCCCTCTGCTGCTCCTGCCCCTATCAGGGTATGCACCTCATCAATAAAGAGAATTATTTCATCACTCTGTTTGATTTCCTCCATTAGCTTCTTCAATCTTTCCTCAAACTCTCCACGGTATTTAGTTCCAGCAACAAGAAGGCCCATGTCAAGGGTGATAACCTAAATCACACCAACAAAAAAAAAAATACATATCAGTCTGTCTTGAGTACAATAGTTTTAAAAGTTTACAAGGAAACACTTCTAAAAATTTCTCACAAAGATGGCATAGCAACGCAAATTGTAGTCAGTTGACTGAATCTCCCATTTACATGAACAGTTTATCAATATTACAGATAATAAAGCAAGTGTGATGTTCATTAATTGGTGTGCACTGAGCATACAAAATTCACAGAAAATTTTATACTGCAACCCAAATGCACCCCCAAATTGTGACAATAAAATGAACCAATATTCACCTTCTTTCCCTCAATTGTCTCAGGAACATCACCGCTTGCTATCCTCTGAGCAAGACCTTCAGCAATTGCAGTTTTCCCAACCCCAGGTTCTCCAATGAGACAAGGGTTATTCTTAGTTCTTCGGCCCAGGATTTGAACAACACGTTCTATTTGTGGCTGCCTTCCGACTACAGGATCCAATTTACCCTGAAGGCGAAAAAATCATCTTAAGAGAATCACTTAGAAGAGAAGTATCTACTTATAGCATGTTTAGAAACAAAACAAAATAAAAAGCTTTAGTATTAAATCACCTCCTCTGCTAATTTAGTCAAATTAGTTCCATATTCCTCAAGTGTAGGCATCTTGTTGTTACTGCTTCCAGGTCCAACAGTGGAACCAGCCAGGTTTTCTGTGCTCTCACCCACCATACGAATGACCTAATCACAACAATCAACACTTCATTAATTCTATGTGTACACAACAAATGGCTTGACGAACACAGAAAATTAGGTTAACAAAGCTCCAGAGAGGCATTGCTTGCCTGTGTACGTATGTTACTAGGATCAGCACCTAAATTCTCGAGAACACGGGCTGCTACACCTTCACCTTCACGAAGTAGCCCAAGAAGCAAGTGCTCGGATCCAATATAATTATGACCTGAAAAGATTCATGGAGGTCAGATTTCTTGGTTAGCATTGAGCACTTCATTTCTCAAAGTATCACGCACACAAACACACATAACAGAATCATTGCTCTGTTGAAAGGGAAAATTATTGAGTTACAGGAAGGGGAAACTGGCTTGAATTACAGGAAAGCTCTGGTGATACCATTGTATCTCTTAACAGCACATATTATGTTATGATTGCAATAACAGTTCTATGTGAAATTCCATCACGACCTTCAAAAGTTTTCATCCTAAATTTAAGAGGATATTATAGTTCAAAATACACCTACGCCAACATGAAGAAACCACTTTTGGCCCAAAGTTCTCAAACTAAAGTCAATGTCAGAAAAGGAGAAAGAAAACAAATTCTACCAAGTTGGCGGGCCTCTTCCAATGATAGTTCCAAAACACGCTTGGCACGAGGAGTGAACGGAATTTCCACAGCAACAAATCCACTACCCCTGCCAATAATCTTCTCCACCTCTACACGTGCATCTTTAAGATTGATTCCCATAGATTTGAGAACCTTCGCAGCAATTCCAGTTCCTTCACCAATAAGCCCCAACAGGATCTGTTCTGTTCCGACGAAATTATGACCAAGCCGTCTTGCTTCCTCTTGAGCAAGCATAATTACTTTGATTGCTTTTTCTGTAAAACGTTCAAACATAGCTCTAGGTACAAATCGCTTAGCCTTTTGCTGCCTAGGAGAGATTGTAATTGCAACCTTAGAATGGAAAGAATGTCCATGTCTCAACAGTGTATCTAAACAGTTTGCGCTGCGCAATCCTGAGTATCCACTTATCACCAAACCCCGCAATGGTAAGCTACACATCATTTTGGCAGAGGAGGCCCTTGATTTTTTAGATTCTTCATATTGACAATGCCTTGGACAAGGAGCTACAGCAGGAATATTAGCAGAATGAACTAGAAGCCTAGCCATGTAATTCCCAGGAAAGATCCTGCAAGTCACAATGACATTTATTAGTGAAAATCCAATAAAAGAGATCAGAGAGACAACAAAAAAAATTAAAGAAATAATCTTTAGATATCAACTCGAGGACATCAATCACTAACCAATACCCACAGTCCCACAATACGGGGAAAAAAGGACACTTAGAATTAAATAAATAATAAATTCCTCAAAAAAAAAAAAACACATCCACTGAAAAGCAAATAACCATTTCATTCTTTTTACATTCATCGATCAACAGAGGCAGAGGCGGCGTTCAACACTCAACTCAACTAACATTTACACTTCACCGATATTAAATTGAGAAACTCGGACACATGTAAAGTTCTCTCAAGGATAAAACATTTCCCAGTTCAAATACTACATTTGACATTACTAAAAATTAACAGAACCAAAATCACAAACAGAATACACCAAAATCACAAACACCATTCGAACCAGACCAAAAGGTAAGCAAACCTTGTCCCAAGACTATATCTACAAAAATCAATCTGTTTTTTTATAGAAATAATTACTAATTAACTGAAAACAGCAGCACAACTTTCCGTAAAACAGACTGAAGCTTCTCTATCAATAAAACCTACCAGTTTCAGATTTACAAATAGCAAAAAACATAATAACCCTAACAGCAAATTTATTCAACCACCCCTCTTTTTCATAAAAAAAATATATATCAATCAACAAAGTCAACCAGCCGATAAAACCCTAAAAATGTCGGAATGATGAATTAAAATAAAAATCGATGAACAGAAACTTCGCATAAACCCTAATATTTAACAGATTGAAATGCAAGAACCAAAAAATAAGTTTACCTAACTAAATTAACGAGCGGTGATTAAATGAAACGGGGAGATAGGGACCTAAGGGGGTCTATCTTACTACTTTCCGAGAAAGAGAAGGAGAAAGAGATATATAGACCCTCTTCAATGGTCGGCCAAGAGGTTGGGATGGAGGAGATAGAGATATAGATGGATGTGATTTATGATATGATATCGAACAAAATTTTCTTTTTTTTTTTAATTATTGCTATTATTTTCTTGCCCTTGTTTTGTACCGCTGCTGGAGGCTGCCGTATCAGTAGTGTTCATGCCCTTTTGGGTTAGCTAAATGTCACGTATGGTCCCTTAATTCTGAATTGTGGTCAACTTAGATCCTTTATTTTAATTAAG
>Ga0325414_1004115_pt1 | contig 15196 bp, 4 predicted proteins | sample PopdelMetagenome_8_FD_206183 | JGI IMG/M metagenome (GOLD analysis project Ga0325414, IMG submission 206183) | Populus deltoides microbial communities from Bellville, Georgia, United States - Leaf-PdKOR-R3 | ecosystem: Host-associated > Plants > Phyllosphere > Phylloplane/Leaf | place: USA...
ATTAGCTTGAACCTTGTATTTGGCCTTGGTTGCTTCTCAAAAAGTCGTCCTTGTTGGAAGTGGAAGGGGTTTATCTGATGCTAAAGCTAGTTAAGATATGAGAATGAAATAATATACAAGAAGAAGATGAAGAGAAAAGTAAACTGAAGTTATAGAAAATATGAATTTGTGGGTAGCCTGTATGTTACATTTGGTGTAGAATTTATATGGCTTTGAACTTCTATGGCCTTCAATGACTAAGAATAGCTGTGGATTTGTATAGCATGGAATGGATTAGAACTTGTATGGCATGAGGGTGATATATATTATTAATTGTGGGTGTCCGGGTCAGTTTTCGCGCACCTTAACTAATCCTTTAAGATTATGAAGTTAACGATCATTTAAGCTTTCAGTAGCCCTGAGATTTATGATACTCGAACTGGTAATCTCTAGAGAACAAACTCAGAACCTGATTAGTTAAGTTACACCCATAATTTATATAGCCTACAGTTGGCCTGGAACTTGTATGGCATGTATGTTGCCTGGCCTGGCTTTATATAGCCAATAATGGACTGACCCTCTTACCTAGTGAATGGTAATTAAAAGTATTTATATATTCAGCCCTTGAATTTTCTTTACAGAGAAGAAAACGTACTCATCATAATGGAGAAGTTAGCGCTCACGATAAGTTATGGAGTTGGCAATCCATCAAAGGAAAAAAATAGTGTTTATCAGTGTTATCCAATACTTTTTACATAGTAAAACATCATTTGTTGTTATGTCTTGTCATGACAAATATAAATGATGGTTAGTGTTGTTAGCATGAGAAATTATGTCTTGTCTGAACAAAAAAAGTTGAAGTGGTGGTGGTGGTCGAGCCAAGATTCAAAACTCCTGCTGGCCTAGTTGACATGGTAAGATGGATAGGAAAGGTCGAGGAGGAATTCCCTTTTGTGTGACACAATAGATAGATGTGATTATATCCTTTGTTTTTCGACTGTCAAAACCTAGAATTCTTCATTCTTTACTCCATCATTTGCATTAAGAAGAGCTAATAAAGATTTATTTTTTAAAAATTAGCAATGTAAATCTCATAAATTTTAAGGTTATTAAAGATTTACATGATTGTTAATTTGAGAACTCGTAAAATTAATCGAGGTATGTGCAAGATAGCCCGGATACCCATAATAATAATAATAAAAAAAACACTCTCTCTTTCAAAGGTCGCTGAAAGGATAAATTTTTTCTGAACCTTGTCAATGATCCTACGTTTTTTCATTACTCCATGCTTTCTCGGTTAGTCATCAAATGACACTTAGAGGGCGTTTGATAGCGAGGTTGCGTCTGTATTTTTAACAAAACGCACATGCAACCCGTTTGGTAAAGAAAAAAAGCATTTTACTATTCATGGGACCCACGGCATTTTAGCGTTCAAAACGTAGGAGAAAAAAAAAGCAGACGAATGCTGCTTCTGCCCCCTTCATGCTAATTAATTAGCACGAACAGTGTAGCATGGCTACACTGTTCTGGTCGGACCGATTCCGGCCGGACCGGTTCCGGTTCAAAGCTTAAAAATGCATTGAACCAGGTCCAACCCAGTAAAATAAAAAAATAAAAATTATTTTTTATTTTTTAATTGTGTTTTATTTATTAAAAAAACTAGTGTTTAATATTATTCAATGACACTGCATAAATTAAACAGAGATGATGTAACATTTATAGAATTTGATCGCAATTCCAATTTTATTCCTGATTATATTTTACCTGATGTTGTTGCGTGCTTAAGAAACAAAAAAAACTATAGTCCTTGTCGTATGTATTTCTTACGTGATGGAGTTATAAATAGTTTAATAGAACAATAAAAAATATTTTATATAAAATATTATTTATTTTATAATGTAATAGCAATAGTTAAACTCACAATATTTAAATTAAAAACCATCAATATTAATAAATATTTTTTAAAATTATTTTGTAACCTCAATTTCAAAAGCACTTTTAACCAAACACATTAAACTACTTTTTCTTCGACCTCATTTTCAACCACAGTTTTAACCAAACACCTAATTTTTCAAACCAATCTCAACTAAAAGTACTTTTTATAAAACAATTTTTTTCAAACCACAACCACAACAGCTACCGTAATACCAAACACACTCTTAGTTTATGTGTTTAAGTTAGATCATTGACGAGATTCGGAAAAGGGGGTGGAAAAGTGACGATTAATAGGAATTTAACAAAACAACTAAATGGCTTGGGGTTGGTTTAGCGGTTCATATGAACAGTTAATAAGATTAATATATTATTTTGTTATAAATAAAGGATTTTTTTAATAATAAAAAGTGTTTAAAATAATTAAAAGTGTTTATATGCTGGAGTGGTTAAGCAGAAAGGTCGAGGAGGAATTCCCTTTTGTGAACAAGATATGGTTATTTTCTTGTTTAATTTTGTGTTTTAAAAGTGAATTTTTTTAAAAAAATTATTTTATTTATTTTAAATTAATAATTTTTTATTGTTTTCGTATGATTTTGATGTGTTTATGTCAAAAATAATTTTTAAAAAATAAAAAAATATATTATTTTAATACATTTTTAGATAAAAAAACATTTTGAAAAACAACCACACTACCGCATCCTCAAACACCCTCTATATCCTTTGTTTTTCAACTGTCAAAACCTTGAATTCTTCGTTCTTTACTCCATTGTTTGCATTAAGAAGAGCACAGTACTCTCTTTCAAAGATCGCTGAAAGGATAAATTTTGTCTGAACCTTGTCAATGATTCTATGTTTTTCATGGCTCCATGCTTTCTCGGTTAGTCATCAAATGGCACACAGTTTATATGTTTAGGTTAGATCTTTGACAAGGTTCAGAAAAAGGGGTGGAAAAGTGACGATTAATAGGTCTCTAGTTAATATTAACAAAACAACCTCGTGGCTTGGGGTTGATTTAGCTGAACATTTAATAAGATTAATATATTATTTTAATAAGGGGATAATATCTTGCTCTGTGGCTTAACTGGTACACACGCAGCCTTATCTGGTAGAAGGTCACGGGTTCAATTCCTGAGGGCGACAATTTTTTCTGTTACAAACAAAGGATTTTGTTTAATAATAAAATGTATTTAAAAGAATTAAAAGTGTCTACATGCCGGAATGGTTAAGAAGAAAGTCTAAGAACTTGCTAAACTTTGCCCGCCCAAATCATGATTTTTGAGCTCATTCTTCGGTTTTTCTGTAAAATTTATTTTTATTTATTTCTCATATTTTTTTAATAATTTTTTTTTTTTGTCTTTCAATCTTTTTTTTTCCAATTTCATCTTTTAACTTTTTTAATATTTTATTTACTTTGGTTATTATATAATTAAATAAAAATTATTTTACAAACAAAATTATTAAACTCAGTTCAGTCAATGACCCAGATCTTGAGTTTAGCGGATTAAACTGTGAAGTTTGGGTTTATCCAATATATTATAATTTCAATATTGTTTTTAAAAATAATATCATCTTGAATTTTTTTTAAAACATTTGATTTATTTTGAATTAGTCTTCATAATATGTCTCGGTTTGGTTTTTGACGGATTAATTAGTTTTGATTTGTTTTTTATAAGGTTATCATAATCTCATAATCCGATTCACGAGTTTAACATATTAACCTAGGTTAACCCAAATTGATTTAATATGTCGCCGTTTCAATATTTTTTTTAGAAAAATGTCACCTTGAATTATTATTTTTTTTTAATTTTAGACCAAAGTTTTATTAGACATCCAGGATTCCTTTGAATCCAAGTGCTTGGGTTTTTTTTCTTTTTTTTATTTAAAAGAAATCAGTCCAACCCGCGATATAGCACGAGAAAGTAACCTAGTTCTAACATTATGGAGGTTTAGTTGTTAGTGAATATGTCATGTAGCCAATTAATTGGTTATATGTAGTACTGATTTTATTCATGTAAAACATATTTATTATTAATAAAGTCTTTCTTTATCTTTAATATTCAATTATATTTGGTTAATGAATCTGATATTTAATTAATGAATCTAGAGTAAAGATAAAGTTCATGGAACAAAAACGTTTTATATAAGAAATTATAAAGTTGTTGTAATTTTGATATTTCTATTGTATCGAAGTATTGTTCTTAAATGTTTCTAATCAATGTTCTATTAAACTTGAACATTAATAAGAACTGTTGAGATTGATTCAATGTTCCTTAATTTATTAAAAGAAGCAATTTCTTTCGTAAACTGAGGTGTAAGAAATACTTAGAACTAACATGCAGGTGCTTGTTAGATGACATGTTTACTGAACTGACCCGCAAGAGAATTTCATATAGAGAGATCACATATGTCAATGGAAAGGCTCACGTAATAGTAGTGTAAGTGATCTTTAGACTTCAGATCACTAAGTTATCTTATATAAGGAGTGTTATGTTTTGATCCTGACCACACGTTGTCCAAATCAAGAGTAACAAATAGGTAGATATTCGATATAACATAAACTATATAAAGGTTTGAGTAATCAAGAAAGGATTCATCATCCAAGGTGAATTAAAAAAAATGTTATATATGTTCTCAAATAGTATTGATTATGAAACTCTTGGCCTAGGCGGAACGAGTCTTGAAAAGAGTTTCAAAATCTTATTCAAATAACTAATGACTATAATGTTGAAAACTAACATGATTTATCAAACTAGACATACTCCATGATACAATGTCCAAATCAAAACATTCTTGATAAATGAATAATAATTACACTGAAAAATTAGTCACTGAAAAATTAGTCACTAAAATGTTAAGTTAAACCACTTATGACTTTCTTAATATTTGACGGTCATGACAGGTTGTTAGAAATTGTATTTGATCTTCAAATATAAATCGATCAATTGTTGAATTGATAATAAATTAAATTATTTAATTTATTTAATCTTATTTCATTTAAGGTTATGATTTATATTTGAGCTAACTTATTATGAAACCTAATAGGTCAAACACATAAGAATCATTGATCAGAAATTAAAATAAGATGATTAATCAAGTGTGACATGATTGTAAATAAGTTTTAGAAAATAAGGACTAGAATGTAATTAATACAAGAGATTACAATTCTAGACCTAGAAACAATCAATTAAGGACTTAATTGAATAAATTTCTACAATTAGCCTAAAATAATATATATGATATAATTTAAGGGGTAAATTGATATTTTTTTTCATTTATAGGGTTTTTAGGTTTCCCTATAAATAAAAAAGTTATGCCTTTTATTTTCTATAAGTATAGCACCATACTAAAACACATAAAACACAAAAGAAAAAGGGCAGCACTCAAAGGAATAACAATCTCTCTTCCTAAAAAGTTAAGGAGATTTCTCATTGGTGATTTGTGTGGATTACAGTTAGAGGTCGTATAATTGAATAGTTTGTGGTTTGCGACATCTAGCTATATAGCAATTATTCGAAGCTAAAAAGAACATTTGATCTTCAGGTAATGTTTATATAAACCCTAAACAACTCTAAATCTATCTAATAGGATCTTCAGGACTCCTAAAAAATTCTAATCTTATTTTTTTCACTATGTGTATGCATTTCGAGAAACCCTACAATGGTATCACAACTATTGTTAGACAATTAGGGTTTGTCATTGCATGTTTTAGTTATTATTAGTGTTAATTGTGAATTAATTCTGTGTGCAAATTGATTTTTTTCTCAAAAGTAATTTTCTCTCATTGTTCTTTAGAAAAAAAGATCTTTTGGGCTACTATTCCAGCTAAATCTAGCTGGAATTGTTTAACCCAACTGAAACCCACAATTGAAATTTAAAAAATAAATGGTTTTAAGTGGCTACAATAGCCACCACTAAAAGCTAGCATAATTGGAGCGCCTGGTTGTGCTATGCACACAGCTAGTCGCTGCTAGTAGTAGCGTTAGGTACAACCATGGACACTACACACAACGTAAGGGTTGTTGCCTTACGCTAACACCAGGTGCGACGATAGCACTGTTGTCGTTGTTCAATGTTGATGCTAGTGTGGGCAACCCACATCGACAACAACACAAAAAAAAAAAAAGATAAGGCAAGAATTATGATTCTACCTCTAAACTTTGTGTAAGGTTATTCGAGGGGTAGAATTATAATTATACTCATGTAACTTATATCTAACTACATTTTAGTATAGGATTTAATTATAATGTTTAATTAAATAATATTTAGAAAAATGACTTTTGTAATGTAAAAGGAGCTTTTAAGCTAAAATATTTTTATTTAACTGATCCAGAAATAGTTTAGGCTATTAATAAGAATTTTAAAATGATTAATCTTCTTATTAAATTTTGAAAAATAGTTTTTCAATGAAAACTTATATTAGATAAAAATTTATTATATTTCAAGAATTATCAAATTAGAGTTGAATTTGATATTTTTAAGTGTTATAAATATTATTTTAAAGCTAAAAATTAGAATTTAAGCATGCTATAGTTTTATTATACATATTAATATGTTCTTATGCATGATGGATGATTATTAAAATTTAAAGGCCAATGTGATTGTGTTTTTATAGTTGAATGGTTGTAATATTAAATAGGATCTACATGTCATGCCTTTTCTCTATTTTTCTTATAAAGTTGTTTTCATTGAAAAACTATGATTATGAAAATATTATTCCTTCTATAATAATGATATTTAATATAGATTTGGCACTTGTATAAATGGTTTGTACATGCCAGATCTTTAAATGCTAAGATTCAATATAAATAGCAAGAAAAAAATATTAGATAATCAATATCCATATTTTTTACGACATTATAGACTAAGTCATACCAATGAAACAAGAATCACTAAGTTACGTAAAGAAGGATATTTGATTCTTTTGATTAGGAATCATATGAAACTTGTAAGCTTATTTATTGATTAAAATGACCAAAACACTCTTTACTAAAAAAATCTAAATTTACCATTTCCGTTGCATACATGCATTATTGTAACCTAAATTTTGACCAATTTGCTTTTCAATTTAATGTTAAGAGGGTTAAAACTTAAAATTAAAATATTAGGGGTTTGAATACAAAATTTCAAAACTTTAAGGACCAAATTGAAAATGGTCATTCACAGTCCAAAAACAACGTCGTTTCAATCAGGCGTTGTTCTTTGTCTTCAAACACTGAAAGCCCGCCTGCAAAGAAGGGAAGGAAATTGTGAAACTCCAGCATCCTAGTCCTATCAAAACATAAAAGAGCAATCTTTATCTTCATGATGATCACAACCTGGTGAGATAAGGATTGGACATCGCATCCAAGTCTTAGTAGAAACTGACTCCCCCAGCTGTGCTTATTAGGAGGAGAGACATAGGCTGAGGGAGAGGAAGATTGATCCCTATAAATACCAAACAATCGGCAGAGCAAAGAAAAAAAAAGAGCGAACAAAAACAGAGAGAAAAAAAGAGCAAAAAACAGGGAAAGAAAGCAGAGATAACGGAAAAAGAGGGAAGAAAAACATAGAAAAAAAAAAAGCAAAGAAACAAAGAAGAGAAAACAAACAGAAGGAGAAAACAGAGAAGAGCAGAGAGAACAAAGGAAACAGCAGAGGGATGAAAAAAGAGAAAACAAAGGAGAGAACCCATAACAAAAAACACAAGAACAGAAGGAAGAGCGACTGAAAGGATGAGAAAGAAGAGAGTATTCTCCGGCTGGTGTTAGGACCGTTACCTTCATCTTCGTCTTTGCCAGGTAAAGTCTTCTTCTCTTGCTATGTTTCAATGTAATTCTTACAAAACAGTGCGAAGGTAATTAATTACCTTTGCACTGTGCAGTGCACGCATGAGTTGATTCACGCGTGCATGCTGCCTAGCCGAGTCACTGGCTTGGGCCGGTGACCAAGGTGGGCTGGCTGGGTTCAAGCCAGCCCATACCAGTTGGGCTAGACCCAGCCTAAAAACAGAAAAAAAGAGGGTCAGGTTTAGGCTTTAGGCCTAGCCGGCCCAAATTGCATTTACCTAGGGTGTGTTGGGCAAAACACACCCTTATGCCTTGATCATAATTTTTATGTCCATTCTAGATTGATATTTGGTCAAACAAGCCTCTTTTCAATATCTGAAATTTCTAAAAATATTTGAGGACCTTCGTTGATTTATTTATAGGCCCCTTGCACTTTGTTTTATATTTTTCTTTGTGCTTTGTATTTTTTCTACTCTGTGCTTAATCTGCAGACTATTATTATTAAATGAAAATATGTTGTGCAATGCTTTTTTTATTTCCATCTAACAAGGGCAAATAATAATAAAGGATAAAAAAAATGACATAGAAAAATTCTTCTTCAAATTCAGTTTTTTTGCAAAATTATTTACTGAGGCTAGAGTCAGGAATATCGCATTTTTTTTGGGTTTGTGCAATATTTACCAATGTCAGAGATGAAAATATTCTTATGAACTGTTTATTGACGCTAGAATCAGGAACATGAGAGGAAGAATAAAGAAAAAGGAGAACATATTCTTAGCAATTTTAGACAAAACCAGCAATGTAGTCTGCCTCAGGTAGGACGCTTAAGGGGTGATAGCATCTTCCCTTTCGTGTAACCAATCATGTACCATTAGAATCTTTGTTGACAAGTTAGGGTTCCTAGTGACCATAATACTAGGTGGTAACTCCTTGAACTAGATCTTTTCCCCCAAGAACAAGATGTCAGAGATCTGTTCTTTTTTCATTGAAATTAAATCTTTAATTGGTCGCCGCGATGTTCGGGTGTGACATGCATTTCGAGAAAGTGTGAGGTTGTTAATTATCTACTAAGAAAAGAGAATGAGCTTTGCTCATCGAAGCACTCCCTGTGGTTCACAAAAAGGAAAAGGAACTCATCATTTTATCAATGAAAAATAGATTAACAGAGCTTGTGGCATTGCTTTATCCTTTACTCTTTTCTTATTAGCGAGTTTAAAATTTCTTTTTCATATTGAACCACTTGTAGAATCAAACTCTAATCTATGAGGTCCTATATTAGCTACAAATCTTTATTGCATTGATGCCAAAGATTTCATTTCTATGTGATGATGTCCTAAAAAATCCAAGTAACGTATAAACAAGGCTCTTATGTTAGATAATCAGTTGATTACTTAGTTCTAGTAATCTGATCCATTCTCTCTAGCCAAGTTAGTTTATAGATGATGCCTGGTAAGCCAAGGTGACTGGTAGGAGGTACCTGCAAAAGATCCCCTTTGATGAATGCGGAAATTCTCAGATGCTCAAGTAAGTATCAATTTAGAGAGAGAAAGTTCAATAATGTTTTAGAGATATAAACTCTGAAAATATATATACTAACAAATATTAAGAGTGAAAAGATTATAAACCTAGAGCTTGAAGAATTCATAGGGTAATTGTAATTCATGAGTCTTATTGTTTTTTGAAGAAAAGGGGTTGAAATATCATTTTTTTCCTAATATCATTTAAAAAGGGATAAATATGGCAAGCCTTTAAGAGATTTTTAAACACCTAGGTGTGTATAGAGAGTAGGATACAAAAAGTAGTTGAGCCCATGGAGGTTGAGCTCTTCCCCTAGGCTAGACCTAACGGGTCCTTCCTTTGGTTGAGCCCAAAAGAGGTGAGTCATTCCTTTGCCTGAGCCCAAGAAAGTTAGGTCCTTTTCTTAGATAAGCTCAAATGAGTTAAGCTTGTCCTTTGGTCGAGCCCAATGAAGTTAGGCTCGTCCTTTGAATGGACCCAACTATATTAGGTCTAGTAAGTTTTTAGACCCATGTTGCATTGGGCTCAACACATGGATGAACCCAAGTGCATTGGGTTCTTCCCTTGGCTGAGCCCAAGGGAGGTAAGTCATTCCCTTGCCAAGTCCAATGAGGAAGGGTCATTCCTTTGATAGTGCCCAAGAGAGATGGGTTGTTCCCTTGGCTAAAACGATGGGAGAAGGATCTTTCATTTGACGAAGCCCAAGGAAGTAGGGTCATCCCTTTGGCCATGCCCAAGGGAGATAAATTGTTCCTTTGGCTGAGCCCAAGAGAGGATGGTCATTTCAATAGCTCGAACACAAGGGAGATGGTGTCATTCCCTTGGTAGAGCCTAAAGTATGAGGGTTATTTCCTTAGTTGTACCTAAAGAAGAAGGATTATTCTATTGGTCGTGCTAAAAAGAGATGGGTCATTTCATTGGCCAAGCCCAAGTAAGAAGGGTCATTTCTTTGACCAAGCCCAAGAGAGATAGGTCAGTGGAGAAAGGTCATTCTATTAGCCGTGTCTAAAGGAGAACGATCATTCCCTTAACTAAACTAAAGGAATGAGGGTCATTTCTTTAGTCGTGTCCAATGAAGAAGGGTTATTCCCTTGTCCGTGCCCAAAAAAGATGGGTTGTTCCCTTGGTTGAGCTTAAAATAGAAAGATTATTCCCTTTGTTGAGCCTAGGGAAGGAGGGTCATCCATTTGGTGATGTCCAAGGAAGATGGGATGTTCTCTTGGCCGATCCTAAAAGAGAATGATCATTCTCTTAGATGATCCTAAAGGAGAAGGATCATTCCCTTGGCTGAGTCCAAAGAAGAATGGTCATTCCCTTGGCCATGCCCAAGGGAGAAGAGTCATTCTCATGTAGAGCCTAATGGAGATGTTAGCCGAACCTAAGGGAGATGTGTCATTCCCTTAATCGTGCCCAAAGAAGATGGGTTATTTTCTTTACTGAGCCTAAGAGAGAAGGATCATTCCCTTAGCTTAGCCCAAGGGAGAAGGGTCATTACCTTGGTCATGCCCAAATAAGATGACATCATTTCCTTAGCAAAACCCAAGAGATGTGGGTTATTCTATTGGTCATGCCCAAGAAAGATGGGTTGTTCTCTTGGCCAAGTCTAAAAGAGGAGGGTCATTCCCTTAGTCATGCTCAAGGAAGAAGGGCCATTTCCTTGGTCGTTCTCAAGAAAGAAGGGTCATTCATTTGGCCATACCTAATGAAGAAGAATTATTCCCTTGGTCGTGCCCAAGAGATAAGCGTCATTCCTTTGATCGTGCCCAGGGAAGATGGGTTGTTCCCTTTGTGGATCCTAAGAGAGGAGGGTCATTCCCTTGGCTTAGCTTTAAGGAAGAGGGTCATTTTCTTGGTCATGTCCAAAGGAGAAGGGTCGTTCCTTTAGTCGTGCCTAAGGTAGATTGGTTGTTCCCATGGCTGAGCCCAAAGGTGAAGGATCATTTCTTTGGTTATGCTAAGGGAATAGGGTTATTTCCTTGGTTGTACCCAATAGAGAAGGGTCATTCCTTTGGCCATTCCCAAGAGAGATGGTGGCATTCCCTTATCAGAGCCCAATGAAGGAGGTTCATTCTCTTGGTCGTGCCCAAAGGTGTAGGATCATTCCCTTAACCGTGCTAAAGGAAGATGGGTTGTCCTTTTAGCCATGTCCAAGGAAGATAGATCATGCCTAAAAGAGATGGGTTGTTCCCTTGGCTGATCATAACGGAGAATGATTATTCCCTTGGCTAAGTCTAAGGGAGAAAGGTCATTCATTTAGCCATGTCCAAGGGAGAAGGGTCATTCCCTTGGCCGTGTTTAAGGGAGATTGGTTGTTCCCTTGGCTAGGCCTAAGGGAGAAGGACCATTCCTTTTTAGCTTAGCCGAAGAAAAGAGGGTTATTCTTGTGGTTCTGCCTAAAAGAGATGGCGTTATCCCCTTGGAAGAGCCCAAAAAAGATGGGTTATTTCATTGGTCATGTCCAAGGGAGATGGGTTGTTCTCTTGGTAGAGTTCAAAGGAGGAAGGTCATTTTATTGGTTGAGCCCGAGGGAAGATGGTCATTCTCTTGGCCATGCCCAAGGGAGAAGGGTCTTTTCCTTGGCCGAGCCCAAGAAAAAAGGGTCATTCTCTTGATCGAGCCCAAGGAAGGAAGGTCCATTCCCTTGGCTGTGTCCAAGGAAGAATGGTCGTTTTCTTGGTCGTGCTTAAGAAGAAAGGTTATTCCCTTGATCGAGCTCAAGAAAAAAGGGTCATTCCCTTGATCACACTTAAAAAAGAAGGGTCATTCCCTTAACCGTGCTCAAGGGAGATAGGTTGTTCCCTTGACCATGTCTAAGTGAGGAGGTTGTTCCCTTGGCCTCCAAGGGAGGAGGGTCATTCCCTTGGCAGAGCCTAAAAAAGAAGGGTCATTGTATTTGCTGAGCCCAAAAGAGATGGGTTATTCTCTTAGTCATTCCCAGGGGAGAGTGAGATAGAAAAAACATTTAAAAAATAGTGGAAATGCAACATAGAAGCAAGACACAAAACAATACGGGTTATAATAGTTACCTTTAGTGTTTTGCTTTGCTTTTTTTTTTTTAATTTTTATTTGTCAATTTAGTCCTTTAATATTAGGTTGATTTGTGATTAGGTTTGATGTTTTGTTTTCATTGGCTTTATATAGGACTCTTACAATTTCAAAAATAATTTTTGACTTTGAATTAATACTTGATTTGGTAAAATAAAATTTAGTTTTATTGATTAAAACAAATTAAAAGTTTAAGAGTCCAATTTCAAATTAAAACAAATATTTACTTTTTTTAAGAAATAATATATTTATCTCAACTTTTCGACTTATTTTTTTTTATTAGAATCAACAAATTTGTTATTATTTATTAGCAAATATAACTCTCAATTTATTTTATTAAATGTGGATATAAAATCTTCAGTTTACAATTAAAAAAATAACAGTAAAAAAACCACTAACAACTCCTACATCTTTTTTAGGATTGAAAAAAATAATAATTTCATCCCATAACGTAGCACACAGGAATTAAATTAGAAATAATAAAAAATAGATCGTGATGCATGCATAAATGAAAGGTAAGACTTCCCTATTATTTACCAAAAAAAAATATTTTTTTTTCTTTCATTGGTTAGGGAATCAATTTGCTGGTGTCTTGACTTCCATTTTGTCAATGATTGAAAGCAAAGAGTGCAACGAACAATGCATGGTATTTAAATGCTAATTGTTCTCTTAAATTTCCGATGTCACAGGTATTCCACCACCAACCTGGTGGCCTGAATAAATTTGCAGACTGAAAAGGCTTGGCCACATGACGATTGCTCGGCATCCCGGGGAACGTGATGGGTCTTCATTTCTACACGTGCTTAAAACCCAATTGGGAGGGAGATGGGGTCCAAAGTAGGTCACACGGAGGCATCTGTGCGCTGTTATGACTTATGAGATGGTATACGTCCAGTTTTCTTTCAACGAGCCGGTCTTTAGTTTTTTTAATATAGATCATTTTAATATATTAATATTAAAAATCTCAGAAATACTCTTAGGTTATGATACTTAGAATTATCATAAGTTTTTAGCTTTCATATGAACTATATATCTTCTTCAACTAAATTGAAAGATAAATTTATTTTGATGTGCAAAAGTTGGTCCAATAACACCCCTAATATTAAAAAAAGATTAGTAAATAAATCAAATTATTAAAGAATGTATGTTTCATTTCTAGAATTCATAGATTCAAACTTTAAAATTAACATTAATTAAATTTTTCTAAATATACTCCATTGATGTATGTTGAATGTGTGCTTTAAAGATTCCTCGAGAAAAAGATTTAGTTTTTATTTTTGTGCAAGCTAATACGAAAACATATATTTGATTTTTAATTTTGAATTGAAAAAATAATAATTAGAAAAGTGGTTATTTTCTTTTAATATGTGATTGGAAAATTATCATTATCTTTTTCAAAATATTAGGAAATAAAATATGCTAGTTTGTCAATATACAAATAAATACATGAATATTTTTCAACTAGAATTTAATTTATATTGCTTCAACCTTAATGAATTCAAATAAAATAAACATATATATATATATATATATATATATATATATATATATTCAATGCGACCACTCGTCAATGAATAAACTTAAGTTTTTCTGGTGTAATAAAACCACCCTTCATGGATTCGTCCCCTCTACCCTTTAAACTTTTTTCTAAGTTTGGACATTCACATAGGTTCGCTCCCCTCTGCCATTTAGAAATTTCTCTAAGTATGGGCGTTACCATTGATCATCTTTATTAGATTCCCCTCAGTCTTTTAGAATATTTTCTAAGTACAGACTTACCTTTCATGGGTTTTTACCAGCCACTTAGAAAAATTTTCTAGATAAAAATTTCTTCTTCATGAGTTTCTCTTGACCTCTTAGAAAAATTATTTTCTAAGTATGAAGTCTTTTACATCTCACCTAACATTTCTAAGAACTTTCTAAGTATGGTTTCCTTCATGGTTCCCTTCTATATACTTAGAAATTTTTTCAAATATGGCACACACCCCTATACACGGGCTCTCCAGTTTATTACCTATGGTTTCAATCCTTTTTCTCACATTAAGAAAATTTAATGAACTTGTCATGATAACTAAGCATTTTTACAAGTCTTTACGAATTAATACCAAAAAACTTGGGGGCTACTGATGATCCAAATAAAATAGACAAAAAAAAAACCCAAATAGGCCCAAAAAAATCTCATGGGCTTAAGCACACATCCCGAGCCCAACACCTCCATTGGCTCGAACACGTGGCCCAAGCCCAACACTCACCAAGAAATTTTTGTAGGACCCACACGGATCCCTCAATATTTCATATTGATGCAATACATATTGTTTTGTGTAATTCAACTCAAAATATCACAAATGTTAAATTACACTTCAACCCCTCCTCTTCATAAAAGTCTATTTCTATAAAATATCAATGCACTTTCTCTTTCTATAAAATTACTGACTTTATCATCAGAAAGTCCCCGCGTCCATCAAATAAGAGTTTTTACAAGTATCAACTACCAACCCAGGCTTACCAGGCATTACCTGCTACTACCAAAGCTATCGGTCACCTAGACTTACCAGACACTACCTGCTACTATCACAGTTATCGATTACTTGACTTACCAGACATCACATACTTTTCATATTAACTCACCTGATATTTTAATTATAAAAAATAAATTAAATTATTTAAACTAAAAAATCAATCAATTATCTAATACATTAATCTTATTCTTCATCATTTTGAATTTTGTTATCATCAGGCTAAAAGTAATTCTCTTTTCTTTCTTAAAAGCTTCAAATTATCATGCTAGAAAGCAATTATTATACCAATCAAAGGAGTACAATTCCTAACTAAATGATTAAAAAAAATGATTAAGTTTCTAGGTAGGACACGACACAGCTAGGTAATATATATATATATATATATATATATATATATATATATATATATATATATATAAAATTTGAAATCCACCA
>Ga0325414_1004116_pt1 | contig 15195 bp, 12 predicted proteins | sample PopdelMetagenome_8_FD_206183 | JGI IMG/M metagenome (GOLD analysis project Ga0325414, IMG submission 206183) | Populus deltoides microbial communities from Bellville, Georgia, United States - Leaf-PdKOR-R3 | ecosystem: Host-associated > Plants > Phyllosphere > Phylloplane/Leaf | place: USA...
ACTGGTTTACATCTTCGTCAAACAAGGTATATTATAGATCTTCTGGATCGTGTGCAATTAACTGGTATTCGTCCATATCGTGCTCCTTGTGTATCAAGTTCTAAGCTGTTTGAATTTGATGGTGAAATTCTACCAGACCCCTCTGAATATAGGCACACGGTGGGTGCTCTACAATATGTTATCCTCACACGCCCTGACATAACTTATTCTGTGAATCAACTCTGTCAACACCTGCAAGCACCAACCTTTGCTCATTGTACAGCTGCCAAACGTGTGTTGCGATATTTAAAACATACACTTGATCATGGACTCTTCTACAAACCTGGCTCCTTTGGCATCAATGTGATTCTGATTGGGTTGGTGATCCTGATGATAGACGTTTCATTTGTGGTTATGGTGTTTTTGTTGGACACAATCTTATCTCCTAGTCGGCTAAGAAACAACCTGTGGTATTCAAGTCCAGTACTGAAGCTGAATACCGATGTTTGGTTCTTGTTACTATAGAGGTGTATTGGTTGCGAATGCTATTGCATGACCTGCAAGTTTCTCTTACTTCTGCTCCAGTAGTATGGTGTGATAACATCAGTGCCTTAGCTCTTGCCTCAAATTCAATATTTCATGCCCGATCCAAACACATTGAAGTGGATTATCACTTTGTTCGAGAAAAGGTGGCCAACAAAGATATCCTTCTTCAACACATTCCCACCTCTCTACAACCTGTAGATATATTTACTAAGGGACATACAGCTGACCGATTCTGCTTTCTCCGAGATAAACTTACTATAACAGATCTCCCTGCTAGCTTACGGGGGAATGATAAAGATAAACCTCTGCATGATAAAGATAAACCTCAACATGCAGAGGCTGCCGAACGACATTGAGTTCTAGTGCAATTGTATTAGAACTCTGATTCCTGCTTATCCTTAGCTTCCCTTCTGTATCAAAACACTTGTCATTAAATGATGAATATTATGTAACAAATTCTTCATATATATATGGCTGAGAGAACACAGTTTCTCTCAAGCATTTACAGAAGTATTTTTAATTCTTTCAACTTACACATTCATTTTCTACAATTAGAATTCTCTTAATTTGGCTTATAGCGGGGCGCGAGTCAAGAGACTAATATAAACTAAACAATAAACAAAATAAAATTAAAAGGGAAAATTGCCTTTATTTAATTAGCTACAAGTTTGCCATTATTTTTTATTCAATGACTAAATAACTCATGATGCTTGAAAATAACAAATCTTCTCATCAAAATAGCATACTTAGTGATAACTTATTACCCATTTACCATTACACAATAATTATCAATGTCTTTATCAAATCAATTATGGAATTTTTCATCATATAAAACAACTTCATGAAAAAAATTAAGAATTATAAGCACATTAATATCACGAGAAATAGTCCATCAACATTCTAAATCAAACCTAAAAGAGAAATAACCAGAAATTAAAAAAACAATTATTGATCTACTTAATATAACGAGAAATAGTCTATCAATGTTCTAAATCAAACCTAAAAGAGAAATAACCAGAAATTAAAAAAAAAACAATTATTGATCTACAACCGTTAGAGAAATACAAAACAAAGATCCCACAAGAAAATTGATTTTTCTCTTAACAAAGATAAAAAAAAAAAAAACTATAGGATTTAACCCAAGATAACAAAAATCTAAAAAGATAAAAACTTTATGTCATATAGTTAAACAATACGATAAACACATATGTTCAGAAGAAAAGAAAATTGTATCTTCCTGAATTATATAGCTGCTTATAATCTTTAGCCCCAACACAAATTCTAGCCAACTAAGATGTTCACATCTTTGATTTTTTCTCTGTTTTTTTATTTCTATGTATGATAAGCACTATGACACATTACAATACTAATTCCATCATAAGTGTATACAGAGAGACATAAAATTTGCTAAAGTTGAAGGATGGCAATGTCGACTATGATAATTGTATTTCTTTAGGGGGGAAGGAAAGAGATTATTGCAGATGAGAAAAGAAGTCAAGGGATGTTTGAGAGTGTGATAACGATTGTTTTTTAAAGTGTTTTTCATTAAGAAATATATCAAAATAATATATATATATATATATATATATATATATATATATATATATATTTAAAAAAATTATTTTTGATATCAGCACATTAAAATGATATGAAAACACTAAAAATATTGATTTAAAATAAAAAAATTTAATTTTTTAAAAAGTATTTTTAAAACGCAAAAATAAACTATTTATAGTTACAACAAAAGATACATTCATTATAAGCTACTGGACTGAAGTAGCTTTCAGGGATTTTATAAGGGTTTTCTCTAATTTTGGATTTTTACAAATTCTAGAGAAATTTTTTGTTTATATTAGAAAAAAAAAGAGAAAATGAAATAGAGTTGTATAATGAGTTTTTGGATATATATATATATCCAAAAACTCATTATAAGTGATTTTAACTTCTTGATTCACCGAGGATATTTTCCGTAATTTACCACAGTAAAATATAAAACAGACCAGATGCTCAGTATAATTTTCCATAATGATTTTGCAAAAGTCTGTTTCTAGTTATCTCTTATATAACGACAAATTGATAATTCAATTTGTGAAAGCCGTGCTATGATTCTGACGTGGCAATTAATCGTAGAGCAACTGAGCAAGCACGGGATCGTGTGATGTGACGTGCTGCGAAGCGAGCTGCACCCACCGCAGCGTGAGAAGAACTGTTTAAAATTGAAATAAACATGAGCGGGAAGAATTTACACTTTCGTCTCTCTTTCTTTCTATTTCAAAAGAACTCTCTCTCTCTCTCCCTCTCCCTCTCTCCCCTCCCGTTTGTTTTCTTAGATCTGCAGATATCAGTTTTTCTTCACTACATTTCTGCGACGCTTAAGGTACCCTCTCCTTCTCTTCACTACAGTTTTTCTTAAACATTGATCAACACCACATCTTGATTGCTGTAGGAACTGAAATCAATCATCGATATTGCAATCAGCTAGGCTAAATTTAGGGTTTTACAAGAAATCTCAATTTCTGAATTTTTTTAATTAAAGGAAAAAAGAAAAGGAAATGGGAGTTGAGAACTATCACGTGATAGAGCTAGTAGGTGAAGGCTCGTTTGGCAAAGTTTACAAAGGAAGGCGCAAGTACACGGGCCAGGTAGCTACTTCAATCCTTCTGTGTTTCACTACTAATAATTAATCTTGATTCTTATCCTGTCTTATTTTTTTTAATGATGAAATGATAGACTGTTGCGATGAAATTTATTATGAAACATGGGAAAAGCGACAAGGATATTCATAATTTGAGACAGGAAATTGAGGTGATCCCTCCTTTCTTTTTTTGATGATATGGAATGTTATTATCTGGAAAAAATAAAATTGTGCATTTTTATTATTATTACTGGGTGCAGATTCTAAGAAAGCTGAAGCATGAAAATATTATTGAAATGCTTGATTCCTTTGAAAGCCCACAAGAGTTCTGTGTTGTCACGGAATTTGCGCAGGTTCGTTATCCATCACAACAAGCTAACATCTATTTGTTATGGATTTTTACTTTTCAGACTAGGCAAGAGCTAAGATTTGTTGATGTGCAGGGTGAACTATTTGAGGTACTAGAGGATGACAAGTCCCTTCCTGAAGAACAGGTTCAAGCGATTGCGAAACAGTTGGTAATTCCTTGAGCTCCCCTCATTTTCCCCTTCTTCTCTTGATTCAAACTGATTGCTAAATTGCTCTTCAGGTTAGAGCACTTCACTATTTGCATTCCAATCGTATCATCCATCGGGACATGAAGCCGCAAAATATACTTATTGGTGCGGGTTCAGTTGTGAAGGTCGGATATGATAGAGATTATTTTTTTCTTGTTTTATTTTCCACTTAGGTATTGGTGACCTTTTCTTTTAATCTCTTGCTTTGTTTTTCCTATCAAGGGGAGTCTTTCATGGTAACATCATGTCTTACTGTTGCTTCATTTAAATGCCACTGTATATCAGATACTTAGTGTTTGCCATGCTTTCAAAGAGCAATGTATCTTGAGGTGAATTTCTATATGCTCTGTTTTTTTTTTGGTTTGTTACAGCTTTGCGATTTTGGCTTCGCACGTGCTATGTCCACAAATACTGTGGTTTTGCGATCCATAAAAGGTAAGGTGTGGTGTTTTACCACTTCTGAGGATTCCTTCTTATCCCACACTTCACTTGCACTTTTATTCATTATTCCCAGGCACACCACTATACATGGCTCCAGAACTTGTACGGGAGCAACCATACAATCACAGTGCTGATTTATGGTCCCTTGGAGTTATCCTGTACGTGCAGCGTCCCTTTTTTTGTGTATTTGTGTGTGCTTGCATGCTCTCATTTAGATGTTGATCTCATGCCATGTTTGACTTTGATTCTGGTGGTCATCTGAATGGTATCAGTGTTGTAATTTTTTCTTCAAAATCTCATGCTGCAAGGATTTTAATTTCAGGCATTTTTTCTGAGACATTTTCTGAATTCAGAGTGGTATGTCATGAAAAAATATATATTGATAAAATTCCTCACATAAATGTTCCAAACTGAAATACGACTTAAAGATATAGGGTTTTGCTAAAAAATTTCAACCATTATGAGTATTTTCTATCACAGAACCTGTGTCTACTGAAGTGTTGCATCTTTTTTTTTTTCTTGTCTTCTATTTTTGCTATACATCCTTAATTAAAACTAGTTTGTTGTGGTCCCAACAGGTATGAATTATTTGTTGGCCAGCCTCCATTTTATACGAATTCAGTTTATGCACTCATCCGTCATATTGTTAAGGTTAATAATGCTTCTCCTAGTTCATGCCTGAAACTATGGTGTATGATAGTGGAAGCTAATGTTATATACAAAATCTCAGGATCCAGTAAAATATCCTGATGACATGAGTCTGAATTTCAAAAGCTTTCTTAAGGGGTTGCTCAATAAGGTGCCTCAAAATAGATTGAGTTGGCCTATGCTTCTTGATCATCCATTTGTTAAAGAAACCTCAGAGGAGCTGGATGCCAGGGTAATGTGATCACACACTCACAATTATTTTCGTTCTCTTTTCACCTTGTTTTTCTTAATATTCAAATTAAGGACTACAACTTGCTACAAACTTATATTACCAGTAAAAAAGCTGCATAAACTCATCTTTCTCTACAGTTGTATATACATATATATTATATGTTTTTTGCTGATATTCTTGTCAGTAGAATACGGTATACTTTAGCACCTGATAAAAGAATCTACAGGTAATGTGCACTGCAACGTCTGCATCCAGAGAATGTGATGCAGCACGGAGGGGTGAAGAAAATAATATGCAAGCATCAACTGGTTTGATTGCCTCAAATCCTGGTGGTTTAGCCTTCACTAGTTCTTCAGTTTTGAAACCTTCAATGTGCTAAATAATCATAAATTATTGTTATAGGTAGAAGCAATTCTGCTGCTGCTTTTGAGAACTGTAATCCTCCGAAGTTTCACAGTGATGCTGATTTAAATTGTCCTAAAGCAGTCACAGGCAGCTCCTCACCACAGGAGGAGTTCCCTGGATTTGCAAGTCCTAATGATGTTAAACAATCAGGTAGACAGACTTGTGGCTATCATAATTTCTGTCCAGTTTTTCCATTGATGCTGTAGAAAAAAGAATGTTATTTTTAGAAGAAGGCTCTCTGTTGTTCTATCTAGTCTTGCAGTAATGTCTTGTATCATAAAATCGCTATCAAATGGATGGCTCTAAGCCTGAATTTCTGTCTCATTTAAGTGTCATAAAAACCTGGAAATTATGGTGTTTGGATCATTCATTTCTTGTTCTTATTGAACTTTTACTAATCTTCTTTAGTACATGCAATTGCAGTCAGCCTGCGTTTGTATTCCCCTGTTCATGAAAATGTTAAATTGTATTTTAGTTTTGAATTATGTTTATATGACAGCATGCATAGGAATGCACATTGCTTTGTTGGTGCTTATCTGTTGGTTGTACGAAGTTGTTTTCTTCTAAATGAGGGATACTCCTTGGTTGAAAACAAGAGCTAGCTGTCTTGCAGAATTTGCTAATGACTGTTCACGCACACATATATGTAAAAATGAAATGTAAATTTGTATCATATTTATAGCTCTTTTTGTGTATAACTGTGATTCTATCTCTTTATTACTGATTGAAACCTGAAAGTTATTCCTGTAGTTTTTTCTAACTTGACAATGTTGATTCTGAGACATGTTATTTCTCTTCAGGCAATCAGATATTGGATAGATTGGAAAGCAATTCACTTACAGTTAAAGGTGCCAATATAATTGGTCAGGATAATGAAGCATTAACGATTATTCTACTACCATTGAGAAAATGGTCAAAAGAATCTCTGCATTCTTGGAGGTGAAATTCAATATCCTTTTACTTGCATGATCAACCTTACCTTTTGTGGGAAGCATTAGATACGACTAAAACATTTTTACTCTTGGTAGTTTGTGGTTTTGGTAAAACAAATTCTAATATTGTTGCTTGCTCATAGCATTGATGCATCATGCCCTACTTTGCTACTGGAAAAGACTGAGAAAAATATATGGGAGCAGTTGAAATTCACATGCATAGGGGAATACTTCATCTGGTTACATTGCATTAAAGCTTTGTAGATATTTTGATAAAATCTAAATTAATTTTGAAGTAGTTGAAATTCACATGCATGAGGGAATACTTCATCGTGTTACATTGCATTAGTTAAAGCTTCATAGAATTTTTTCGATAAAATTTAAAATAATATCGATTCATTCTATAATGATTTTTTTTTTGCTTAATTTCTCCTTGCATGGTACTCATCAAAGTCCCGTGACATGGTTTGGAAACTATGTTGTGTTGATGAATGTTAAGCAGCACGCAGAATCAGTACTAAACCTGGAAAGGAAGGAAAAATATGCTAGAAATCACCTTTTCTAATAATAAACCAGACACTAATAGCTTTCAGAAAAATGAAGTTTCCTTGGAGATGAAATAATGACCCTCTGTTGGAAGAACTGTTGGAGCATCCCTCACTTCATCTCTCTTTAACCAAAACTGCTTTCATATTCATAACCGAAATCCACCAAGAAGATATGAGATCTCTGAAATAATTCAGTACTTTTCACTCAAACTGTACCTAAGGATATCCATGCATGTGAAACCAATTCTTTGGAGATTCTACCATGTGAACACAAACACCTATGATCACCAAAGACAACAACTCTGTCAGAGCACACTACCTGAGTTGTTTATTACAAATGGGATAAAAGAATGGATAAGCTGATATAATGGGATGTCTAAACCCATCCATAAGGAATTTAGTTTCTAATCATTTTAGTATTACTTAATGCATGAATTAGATGATTGCAACAAGTAACCACTTGCTATTTGGTAGAGTGTTCCAAAGACATGGAAAGACAGAGCAAGACTTTGAAATGCAAATCAGACTTTGGCATGGGTTAAACTGCAGGTTTTTCTGATGATGCAATAAGCTGGTGTTATTTCACACCAAAGATATGCCTTACGAAGACATCATATATTGGGGACTATGCCTTATGAATACATCATAATGTGGGGACCAGGGCGGTGGTTCTTTTGGTGCTCTACTACAATTATTTTACCTCATCTAGTGCTCTAGATAGGAATCATTTTTTCAATAGCTGACACTTGTAATGTTGACTGAATTTAGGCAAGCAGCATATATAATATTTTATTTGTGAGAGAAATTTGCCTTTTCAACTCATGCAGGGATCAAGATGTTCTTACTACAAAGCAGTCACTGAGAATTATTTCAAACTTAACTGCAGCTGGTGCAACTGGTGGCCTAGTTAATGAAATACTTAGTGAACTTCTTAATTTCACTGCCAAAGTAGTCTGCTTGAAATCCTCTGAACTTAGTGACTTATTAGCAAAGGTATTAGGACTTCATTTATTCCAGCCTTTATAGTAGATTTAATTCTGTTATGTGCCATGCTTATATTCTTGTAATATCTAAAATTGAGTTATTGATAAATGTGTTCCACATGATAAAGTAATACAATTTTTGTACAAACAAAAAATTGTAACAATGTTTTATTTCACTTGTTTGTTTAATTAATGCAGTCCACTCTCTTCTTTCACTCAGATATTTTCTCTTATTTCCCAACTGACCTTTGAAGTTGTTGCAAATGCTATGTTTTTTTCTCGAAAATTTCTTTTTGTTGATTTCTGGAATAGTGTTCATTATTTAAAATCCAAGTGCTGTAGATCACTGTATGCTGTTGCCATTATAACTTTCCACTCTCTGATGATTGCTGGTTGGCAACTCTAAATTCTTAATTTTGCAGAGTTTCTCTATAATAAAACTACAATTAGACAATATTGGGAGTGCCATTTCAACTTCATATTTCAAGCACTGGGTTGCCTTAACTGAAATTTTTTCACAGGTAATTATGTTCTTTGTTGATTGTTATGGCAAGTTTAAGTGTTAATTTTCAAGTCCCTTATCGTAGTAAAATATATAGATTGTTGGTGGCCATGAAGAAACCTCGGGAAGTGTTCTGTTAGAGTCCTGTGCTTGCATTGCAACCATGTTATCTGCTGTAGATGATGGTCTTAAAGCAACTTCACTGACTTCTGAGGCAGCTCCTACTCCTGTAATGCATGAAGTGATGAAGCAGATTTTGGATCATGCGAAAACATGTGGATTAGTTGAAAATTTATCTCTTTGCTTAGCAACATCAGGCTCTAGTCTCGTTTCAGGTTCTTTGAACATGTTGCGTGCTGCCTGTGAAGCTTGCAGGGCTATGTGGTCATTGATAGATGCGGTGGAAACTCTTTTCAGGAAAGAGAATCTCTATTTATTTCCATTAAATTCTTTGCAAAGCCATTCTTTACCCTGTCTTGACATTCGGGACCAGGAACGAAGTTCATTGGTTGGAACAGATTCAGCAAGAATCATTGAAGCAGTGACAAGAGCATTCTTGAGATCAAAAGCTGTGCAGGTGGCAATTTTCTGTTGCCTCAAGCAACGTATAGAGCCAGCTCTCTCTGCTAGTATTCAGGTGTTTTTCTTACATCATTGTTATTCTTCTTTCTTTTTCAGTTTATTCTGTTCTTCAACATTATTCTCAAAAAGTCAACTCATTTTTAAAAGTTAGTGGTCTCAAATATAACTTCTTAACATCATGCTTGGATGATGATCACTCTACATATAGGTGCCATAAAGTGTGCTCATTTTAAAATGTTACAGATCTTGTCAAGATGTTGTCTACATAATGCTATGGTTCCTGGTGTTCTTTGCGGCTTGCCAAGTTCTCTTCCTGTAACAACTGTTGTCAGTGGTGGAGGAGATAAAACTATTCTTTCAGAAATATTCGCCATTTTATCTTGGTGTACATCTAATAAAGATCCTGAAACAAGTAACTTAAAGAGTAAATTAGCGAATTCTTCCACGGTGGTTTTAAATTCATGCCTTCTCCTTGCAATCATTGCTCAATGTTTGAAGTCAACGGGAAGAAATTCGGCCTTGTTTATGCTGACATCCTCTCCAAAGAATCAGTTGTCCCGGCTTTCTATTATTGGCCATCAGTTCTCTCCTGACGACAAAATGAAAATTTCATTGGAACCTCATTGTGCCTCGGCTATGCTGGCTCTCGCATCAATTCTATCTCTTGAAAGTGGAGCTTCTGTTGAATCTTCGATCTCAGAAATTGCGGTGCCTTTGATTCCTCGAAGTGCCACACTTTGCGAACACCTCAAGATTTCACCTGTCGAAGGAAATGAATTAGGTCCACGCAACATGAATGTTCTCTCATATTGGCATGGCCTTAGGGATGGTTGTGTGGGCTTGTTGGAATCCAGGCTGAAATGGGGAGGTCCATTAGCTGTAAAACAGTCATGTGCAAGTGGCATGCCTCTGCTTCTTATTGATTTGTTAAGCAACAACCGTTCAATTACCTCTCATCAAGGAATTGATAGCACAAAGGATCAAGTCGGGTTATCCCCCATTGGGGTTGTATGGGCAGTTTCTTCAATATGTCACTGCCTTTCTGGTGGCGCTCCGATTTTTCGTCAGATTTTACTCAGGAGTGAACATGTCAAGGATATATCTGAACTGATCTCAGATGTGCATCTCAAGCTTGTGAAAAGCTGGAGTGGGCCAGGTGGAGGCAAGGATGGTGTCAGAGATGCTGTAAATGCAGTTATAGATATCTTAGCTTTTCCTTTTGTTGCTATACAAAATACTCCTGGCTTGCCATCAGCTACCGCTTCTGTAAATAGCGGGTTCCTTCTCAACATGGGCTCTCCTGGGGGCAAAATATTCATCGAAGACAAGGACATGGCTAAAGCAATTGAGGAAGACATGGGAAAGTATCTAAAAATACTTATAGAGGTTAGATCTTCTGTTTGCCTTTTCCTTTGTAGTTCTTCTCGGTCAAAGGTTAAAATGGGCCTTAAGTAAGAGAAACTGTTAATATTACTTGTCCTAAAATCGTCTCTAGTATTAATGATACTCATTCTACTACTTTTCAGGTGGGATTACCTGGCATTATACTTCGCTGCGTAGAATATATGGAGTTGAAAGATCTGGGAAGGCCAGTTGCATTTCTTGCCAAAATGATCGGCCACCGACCTTTTGCTATTCAATTAATAGGTAGAGGCTTGTTAGATCCAAACATGATGAAAAGATTGCTCGATAACATGAGTCCGAGAGAGGTCATGCTTGATGTTCTGATGATTGTTTCTGATCTAGCACGCATGGATGAGGTGAGGTTTTAATGTAATTCTTTTCGTATTCTTTTTATGAGTGTTAATCTTCATATATAGTCCTTTTAAAATATTTCCACAGAGGTTAAGTAGCTTTATTTAAGAATAGGAATCTTTTCTTACTAGGATCAGTGCTTTAACTAATACAAAATAGGATGCTAGCTTATTTTGTAGTTGTCTTTTTGTTATTTCATCAAACCTTTTAGGATTCTACAGATTTCTTATGGGCCTTAAAGGGGCGTTTGGTATGGAGACCTAGATTCCCTATACCAAACTATTCAATATCTTGTGTTTATTTAGGGACGGAATGTTAAATGTAAGGGAAACATTGCTAGGACATTACATTTCCTCGAAATTAGAGAATTTGGTTCCCTTCTAAAAGGGGGAATCTCAAATTCTATAACAGAGGGAATGCTATTTTTTTTTACTTAGTTTCCCCTATTTTATATCTTTTAGACTTATATACCCTTGTTTTTACTAATAATAACATAATTGTTATAGACTTATAATTTATTTGAACAATTAATATGTATTTTATTTGTTTTATTATATTACTGTAATTATTAATATAATATGTATGTTAAATAATTTGTTGGTATATTTTTTTTTTATTTTTTGGTAGTTATAATTTTATAAAGTCAAAATTTAATGTTATGGAACATTAAAAACAATAAGTTTTAAGGGTAAAATAATAAATTTGTATAAATTCTTCATGGATTCATTATACGAAGTAAACACAATATAAATACTTTTCATTTTCAACCAAATGCAAAAATCACATGCCACAAGGATATCTAGGAATCCTTATATCAAATGCTCCCTAAACTTTATTTCAACTTAAGCTCTGTTCTATTTTTAGGATCTGTTGAAAAATTGTGGTTTTTAGATATGACTGGCTTTTTAAAAGCTATAAATTATAGCTCTTAAAAATAATTATAAAGTCATGTGAAATTAGCTGAGATATTAACTTTTAAGTATTACCAAACATGGAAGCTAAAAAAAAGCCCAAAAATTGATGTTTTCCAAACGGGCACTTAGCCATTATTCTATTGCAATTTTGTTGTATATTGTTGTCCTCTTCCTATAGTAGTCTCTCTCGTTTTTCAAGTTCCAATTTTGGAGAAGCTATCTAAGAAGTTGCTTCTCTTCTAGTGAACATTTTCAAAGAAGATGGATATTGAGCTCTCTTTCCAGCGTTTAGCTCATTTGAACGTTTTCCGTTGTCCTCATTTTTTTTTTGTTATTTCCACTTTCTTATCAATCCTAAACCCTATAAGCGATTCTTGCCTAGTACTTAAGTTCTTGCTGGATAATCGACTTTGTTCTCAGGCAGATTGCAAGCTGCTGAAGTAACTTTATATTCCTTAAGTTTCTTTATTCCTATCTCATTTTTGGCCTGCATTTAGAGCACAGGTTAATTGTAGGGCGAACTCGTAAAAGTCCTCAACGTTTAAGGGTCTGTGTTAGGTCCCTAACCTATTTTTCATCTTGATGACGTCCACAACGTATTACTGAATTCTCAATCTGATCTTTCGTTCACTTTTAGTCAACAAAACTATTAAAAAGTAGTATGAAATTCACATAATTTTTCTTTTTTAATGAAAAACCAGTGAATTATCTAAGATCTTCATTTTCAATAATAACAAACTCAAAATAGACTAAGCTATATAAAGAATCACAAAACCTCTACTTTGCTTTCTATAATTTGTTTTACCGCGTGATATGAGAATCTATTTGAGATTACCCTGAAGGTTGGGTACTTCTTTAGGCTTGCCCTTAATTTTATCTTAAATTCTTCCTTTATTTACTCGTTACTTTCTTTTGGTGCACCTTTCTTCTTCACAGTTAAATTTTGTCTTACAAGAAAGAAATTAGCCCCGTATGCTCCTTTCGTAATGCCCCTTGGCATTTGTAAAGGTTAATTATATTGAGTAAAATTGATTAAACCTCTTGGTTTACGCCATTAAGCCTGTAGATTAGAATCACAACTAAATAATAGAATAGGTAAGGTTAGACCAAGGGTGTATTTAAATTATCCGAGAACAATTAAGGTAATAATGGCTGCAGGTTCCCGGAGGAACAAAAAAAAAAAGAAAAAGATAACCGAGAAATTGAGTCTAAAACTGAGATGTCCTTTCGTCCTTGTTGGTAACCTGCAAGAACATTCGTGTTTCTGGCAAGGTCAACAGAAAGCCTATATATTTTGTTCTGGCACGTTCAGGTCAGGTCACGGTTCTGGGTAATATCTAACGTCAAAAACAGAAATTCCCTGATCAAATCATGTCTTATTAGCTTGGATTTTGTGGGCTTGCAGGGTTTCTATGAACACATTAATGGGGCTTCTATATTGGAATTCTTGAAGAAGTTTCTCACACATGAAGATCCCAATATGCGTGCAAAAACCTGCAGTGCTCTAGGCAATATGTGTCGGCACAGCTCCTACTTCTACGGTTCGTTGGTAAGTACAGATCATAGATCTATTTGGAATCGTGTGAGAAATTATTGGGGATTCACTCACGACGAACCATTGCGTTACGAATAATTTGCTCTTTCTCACTGTTTAATTTGATTTTCTAGGCGAGATCTCGCATCATAAGTCTTCTCATTGATCGATGTTCTGATCCAGACAAACGCACTAGGAAATTTGCATGCTTTGCTGTAAGAACTGTTACTAATGCTCTGTTATCCTTTAAATTTGTTGCCATGAAAGCTCATTTTTACTTTGAGATTTTGCTGGGCACTATTGATTAGTGTACTTTCACGAAAAAGTAAAACTCATGTAAATAAAGAAGAAGCATTATAATAGTAATTATAAATGTGGCGTTATACTCTCTCCAGATTGGAAATGCTGCCTACCATAATGACATGCTGTATGACGAGCTAAGAAGATCTATACCTCAACTAGCAAATTTGCTGCTCTCAGCAGAGGAAGACAAGACTAAAGCAAATGCTGCTGGTGCTTTAAGCAATCTTGTTCGCAACTCGAGCAACCTTTGTGATGACATTGTGTCTAAAGGAGCCATGCAGGTTTGGAGATATGCGGAACTGAGTTTTACAGCAATATAGATTTCATAATTTACAGCATTTGCATGTTTTCAAACAGCATTATATATCGTATGGTTTATCAAACATGCATTCCTTTTTATTTTATTTTTTATTTTTATATATAGGAAGCTTGCTTAAATACCATACAAGGATAAGTTTTTTTACTGTGAGCCTCGAATGTTCATTTGCTTTAAATAAATCCATTTTATGCTCACTTATTCCACTGTTTGGTTACAATTACAGGATACATACAGTTGTACTGCATTCTTTTTTTGAGGGAAAGTAATCATTTGAAATTCTTACTGTAAACATTGCGAAGGACCTCGTAGACCTCACTTGTATTTGGATTTGTTATTTCATGTAGTAGTACAAAGAAATTTGCTAGTTTTTTTTTTTTTTGTTAATATATATAAATATATAGATATCACCGTTGATAACAGTGCTAAAATGGCTTACATGGGTGGTTTTATTTCTTCAGGCTTTACTAAAGTTGGTAGCTGACTGTTCAGCAGTAGCCCTAAACCCCATGAGGAAAGATGCTGTGAATGAATCACCATTAAAGATAGCTCTCTTTTCATTGGCAAAGATGTGTGCACATCTGCCGTGCAGACAATTCCTCCGTTCATCTGAGTTGTTTCCGGTGATTGGAAGACTTCGGCAGTCCCCAGAAGCAACAATTGCCAATTATGCCACTGTTATCATCAGGAGAGTGGCTGATAGTTGAAGCCCGAAACAGAGGTCAGGGATTTTCAAAGCCATATTCTCATTAGCTTGATTTCCACCAAATCAGTGCATGAAAGTGAAACAGAAGCTGAAAGTAGTATAAAGCTGCTCTGCGATGAATATTGTAAAACACGATGCTTGTAATATTCTTAAATGCATTAATTAATAATTTTATTATGATAAGATGTGTATTGTCAGAGAGAGAGACGACGTGGCTATTTGTGGTGCCCTTGATGATGGTATTGTAGTTAGGGATGGCAACTAAATCGACGGATACCAAGGCGAACCCAACCAAACAGGTAAGAAAATTTTGGATACGATTGGATCATGGTTAAAATATTAGGTTTTAAGTTGTGTATGAATATTGATTTATCTGATCTAAACCCCATCTGAACTTTAACTCATTTAAAAAAACAAATAATTAACTTTAATTTACACACACACAGATATATATATATATATATATATATATATATGTAAATATCAGGTTTATTGTTATAAATTATAACATTTACATTTGGATTCGGGTTATAAATATTTGAAATTAGTCAAGTTTGAGAATTAAAATACAAGGATTTGAGTTATAGATATTTGAAATTTGATTGGGTAAAGTTGGAGTATTAAAAATCAATACCTTAACAAGATTGATTTTCGCCTCTGTAAGAAAAGAGTAAAGC
>Ga0325414_1004118_pt1 | contig 15193 bp, 10 predicted proteins | sample PopdelMetagenome_8_FD_206183 | JGI IMG/M metagenome (GOLD analysis project Ga0325414, IMG submission 206183) | Populus deltoides microbial communities from Bellville, Georgia, United States - Leaf-PdKOR-R3 | ecosystem: Host-associated > Plants > Phyllosphere > Phylloplane/Leaf | place: USA...
TTGTTTTGATGCGCTGATCTCAAAAATAATTTTTTAAAAATAAAAAAAATACTATTTTGATACATTTCGGCACGAAAAGCACTTTAAAAAACAAACGCAACCACACTTTATAAATTTAACAAAGAGTGTGCTTATATTTTTTTTAATTATATCTTTAAAATTAGACAAGAATATATATATTTTTTTTACAAAGTGATTTTTTTAATAATAAAAAGTATTATTAGATTAACTTGTGCATTAATTAAGATTAAATTTCTCTTTTAAAACACACCCTCTATATTGCACTATATATTCAGAGTAATTTAATAAATTATCTTAGATACTTTAACTTTTTTTTAAAAAAAATAAAAAATATCTCTCTTTAACTATTAAATCACCTTTTTTAAGTTTTTATCAAACAACTTTGAACTTTAAAGTGCTATTATATGAGTAGGATGATGACTTTATAATAAAAGGATGGTGTTCATAAGTATTATAATTTGATTTATTATATTACCTTAAAATTGAATCAGAGAATTTGGACTTGGCTAATCAAGATAACATGAGTTTGATAAACATGTCAGACCTAAGAAACTTCAACTTGACAACCAACCAGGTCCAAGATAGTGTGGGTCTGGCGAACATGCAAAACTCACGTTTCTTTGAACTTGGGTGGCTGACCCAAAGAACTTGGACTTGACAATCAATCAAGTTCAAGGAAACATGAATTTGACAAACATGCCAGACCTAAAGAATTTGAACTTGACAGTTAGTCAAGTCCAATGAAACATGAGTTTGATAAATAAGCCAAACCTAAAAAACTTTGAGTTAGCAATCAACCAAGTCCAAGGAAACGTGGGTTTGACTAACATGTCAGACTCAAAGAACTTGGACTTGGTGGTCAGTCAAGTTCAAGGAAATGTGAGTCTAGCGAACATGTCAGACCCAAGAACTAAATCTAAGGAAACATGATTTTAGCGAACATGTCAGGCTCAAAGAACCTGGACATTACTAAGCTCTAAGGCTATATGTCTGATTTTAGATGATCATCTACAATATAAGTATTAAAGACATGATAAACCACCATGTCTCTCCATCTAAAATAATTGTTTATATTAAGATATTAAGATAATGATTTTTTTTTTTATGTTTATAGGTATGTGCAAGGTCTCTTAAGGAACCTACCATACTTACCATCTCATTAATGATATGTAATATATATATATATATATATATATATATATATATATATATATATATATATATATATATATATCCCATTAATATCACCAAAAGTATAGGACTTTCTAGTCTTTCTCTTATCTAAAAATGATAAGGTTCAGGGGGTATAAATACCCCCTGAACTATCTAGGTGAAGGGTTCATAACTTTTCTTCTCTTAAGATAAAGATAATATCTCAGAGCACTAACCAATTTAAAACTCAAGAACAAACATCTTTGTTCTTTGAATTTAAAACTCTTTTAAATCATTTATTGTCTTAAGTCATTTAATACATTTTCCATAAATATGTTGAATTTATCATTGGATTAAATCCCTCGATTGAGACTATTTTTGTAGGTATTCAAGCTTCTATTATAAGCATAAAATTTCTTAGATTAAGAAGAAGAAATCCAAGCACTTGAATATATTAATTAACTACTATCACAAACACTAAATAACCTTTTAGTTACATATCTTAGATTTTAGAAAATCATCAATTTTGTTTTCTTTCAATTTCATTTAATGAATATTAGACATTATTTGTTATATAATTTCTGTCAAGATGCTGATGTAAATTTAAGCTATTTCCATGAAATTAAAGGACAAATTTAAAGAAAGCCATCAATCACATGATATTGGACAAAATCAATAAAATGATACTTTTTTTTAGAAAAATAACACCGTTAATATAAAATTTTAGGGGAATGACACAATTTGAAAAAGTATTGGGGGAAATGACATAGGTTAACACAATTGTTATTCTGAATCACAATTTGATACAAAATCATTATTCAGAATCACAATTATGATCGAAATCATGATTCGGAATAGTGGTTATGATGAGTATTTAAACACTCATCTGTTTTTTATAGTTGCTACTCTTTCAAAAGAAAAAACCCTAAAAAAAACCCACCACCAACATAGGCTACAATCATTAAAAGCAGCCTACAATCCTTCACGAAAACATTAGAATCATCTTCTTCTCATCTTCACGAGTCTTTCTACTATTTTGTTATTGCAAACCATTAGCCCAAGCTTGATTAACAACCTCTTTACTATGACAACAGGTAGAATCGCCACCAAGCCATAAAAAAATCAAGGTAAAACAGTTGCATTGTCTCTTAGTTTTATGGGTTTCATTGTTAAACCGAGAAATTTTAAGTTTTGGTTTATGATTATTTATGTTGTGTTTCATAATTGAATATTTTGTTGATGTTGATATAATTTTTGCTTTGAGTGAAGCAATTATGTGTGTTTTATGCAATTGATGTTATTTATGGAATCAATTAGGTTCGAATTAGAGAAATTAGGGTTTAAATTAATTTTAAGAGTTACTTGTCGTGTTTAAAAATATTATTTGAGATGAAATAAATTTTATTTTAATTGATGCAATCAGATAGTTTTTCAATCAATTGATATTATTAATAAAGCTATAGTAACAATCTTAGCAACTAGAGTTTATGTTGGATTTTAATTGGGGATTTTGTTTTAATTAAAGAAAATTTACGTTTTAATTTATATAACTAGATATGTTTTCATTGATATTATTAAGGTCAAAGTAATAGTGCATCCTCGTAGGGGTAAATCACCCCATCTTTATCATCTAGAGTGAATGCGATAGGTTCATACCATGTATCTTGTTAATGAGTTGTTGTGAGAGCCTAATTTCCATACTTCCTCTTTCCATTAGAAGTATCTTTGCTCATCGAGGAGCCCTCTAAAATCATATTGATCTCAGGCAGGGCTTGAATAGATTGGCAGAGCTCTTTTCTTTCATGTTTCATGTGGGCACACCTTTTAATGAATTATTTCAAATAACCCTTGGCTATCAGGCTCTCAATCTATTTCTTTAATGTGAAGCAATCTTTCATATCTTGTCCTTTGTCCTAGTGGAATAAAATTTTTTTTGGAGGTGCGTATGTATAGAGGCGATACTATATAGGGTGAATATTAAACAAAGTCTTTCCCTTTAATGGCTGCAAGATTTTTTATAAGGGTAGTATTCAAGGGAGGTGTACATCTCTTTTCAGGGTATTGCACATCCTCCCTTACTAACCTTTTTTGACCTTTCTTGAAATTTTACCTCTGTTAGGAGAGTGGTTTTGTTTGAAAGGTTAAAATTTGGGTGTTATGGAGACAACATTGGCTAGTCATGTTAGGAATAAAAGATGATGAACATGGAATGTAATTAAGCTTTATAATTGTGTATGATTGTGGTGTGTTGATGCATAAATGATAAAGTTGTATATGCAGGTAGGTCTTTGACTTCTTAATTATATCAAGTTCTTATGGTTGTTCTTTCTTTTTCTTATATGTGAATGGGTTATCTTTGTTATGTACGCTTGATAATTAGTGAAATAAAATTGTGTCATGAATGCAAGAGAATTATAAGAATATATGGTGACGAATGAAAATTATTCGATGAACAAATTTAATAAATATAAAAGATAATGTGTTTGACTTAAGTTATCTGAATAGTCAGAAACTAAGGAGTTATAAATATTTTGTTTTTGACTTAGTCTTCCAAGTGGTGGAAAGCTAAGGTGAATTGTGTTTGATTTAGTCATTCGTAGTGACAGGGCTAGGGTGGTATGGTCAGATAACGTAGGTATTCGTAAAGGCAGGAACTAAGGAGATTTGATGTAAAAAAAATTAACTTAGTTATCCGTAAGAATGAAAACTAAGGTGTGGTTATAAGATTTAGTCATTTATGTATGAAATGGCTAAGGTGGAAATGAACTTGATTAAATTTTGAGAAAGACCTAGATTATTTGGTTTCCATTAAGATGGGGACCAAGGTGGCAAGATGAGTAAACTTTACAAACAAATTATGAAGCTTGGTAATGGAGAAGTCATCCAAAAGTAACTAAAGTTGTAGGATATGTCTGAGATAATTTATTAGAGATTATTGTGTTAAAAAAATATGTAAACTATATATATGTATAAATAAATTTAATTGGTATTAATAAATAAATTATATTGCTTTGTTGTAGGTCCTTCTCATACTGTGGAACAACCTTGATTCTTTTCTTTTTGTGGGTAGTTATTTACTAGGTATATTTTGGTATTTGGTTATATAATATTCTAGTTCATTGAGACTTGAAGTTATCTTTTTGGCTTGTAATTAATGTAAAGTCATATACTACTGTTTAGATAATTAAATATCTTTTGTGTATGCATTTAAATTTTTTGTATGTATGTGAATTACTTTATAATATGCTTTGTTTTAATGACATCATGTATGAAAAGAAAAGTTATGATATTATTATTAGAATGGAAAATAGAGAAGGTATAAGTGAAATTGGATGGAATGATGAGTAATAAAATTATGTTGAAAAGGATCCAAGATAGTTGGGTCATAAATATGCATGATAAATTGTGTTTTTGGGTGATGTCGATATTTGAAAAAATCAATTTATTGAGAAAATCATGCTGAATTTTCAGTAGTTAAAATAAGAATAATAAGCTTAAAACGTTGTTAGAATGGTTAGGAATCATGAAATATATATATATATATATATATATATATATATATATATTAATGAATATAACATAAATTTAATTGAGGGTGTTACAGAAATCCATCCATCGGACCATATAGTTTACGATTCAATTAAATTAGGCTGAATTGACAAATGTGAAGAATATAAGGTTAATTTGGGGGGTTTTCTGAAAAGGGTAATGCACAGCGGAATGGCTAATTGCGTGCCTTGAAGTGTTCGAACATTTACAACTGGATCGTACGAATAGATTTATATAATAAACAATCCTATAGTTGTGCTTAATTATTATTTTTTTGCTATATTTATATTCTTGCAGACCTTCCTTGAATTTAATCCTGTAATTTGAAAGTGGGGTGGATATCGATGATCATAAATCTAAGAGAAACAGAGAGACTTCTTGATCAAGAAAAAAATTGTGAAAATTAGTTTGGAAATATCTTTAGTTGTTAAAGAACACTGAAAAAAAATCAAAGATGGAAAACGAAATATAATAAATTTTAGTTATAATAGAGGGTTAAGGGAAGTAAAAACATCTTCTCTTCCTCGTAAAGCATCTGTGATTTTCATTGCCTAAGAGTCTTAATTACAAGGATAAATCTTCAAAATGATACAAAATAGACTTCTAATTAGGGGTCTAATGACCAAGTTCCAACGAAGGAAGACTTATTGTAAAGTATGACAGGGATTGAGTAGATATCCCTTTACATAAGTTTAGTTTCCACTCACACATGTATGGTATGGATCTTTGATGAAGCTATGATTTTCATCTTTCGAACGAGCAAATTCATTACTCTTGGAGTTGGCTCTCTCTCTCTCTCTCTCGCAAAACAGTATTCTGAGAAACAATTTTTATATAGCAGATCCTACATGTATATAAGAGAATAACGACAACTTCTGAGAGTGTATAATAATTTTATATTTGATTACAGTGCTGGCTACAACATCTCCCTTTGCAAATCACTAACATGGTTACAGCTAATTTAAAACATGGAATTACAGTGCTCGTACACTGTTTTTGTTGACAAATCAGCATCAATGTTGTTAAGACCATCCTGTTAGCATGATAAATGTTTCCCATTATTGCAATTCTCTTTACCATGGGGCACTGACAGCTTCCTGAAACATAAGCTCATGCTTCTCAGCATTCTCCTTTAGGGCCTCTATCTCATCATCAAGTCTCTCCCTCGTCTCCTTCAATTTCAAAAGCCTCAATTCGAGACTTTTCATCTCTGAATCTATACGACCTTGCTCAAGTTTAACTTCTCTGCATTCTGATTCCATTGCCTCTTCTGATTCCAGAGCAAGGCTCATCAGCCGTTTTAACCTCTCACGTAAAAATCCAACATTCATGCCAAACATCTCAAAGCCTTTCAAAGTCTTGTCCCAAACTCCATAATCAGCATGGGAGCTGGAAAGCCTTGAAGATCTAATCTCCTCCGAAATGTCCACAGTCCCAATTATTATTTCAGCTGCCAATTTATGATTAATACTGTTGAGAAGATTGCTGTGCAGAAATGAGTTTTGTGAGCCACATAGCTCATAGTACTTAATCCTGTGATGTTCTGAGAGCTCAGAGTCTATAGCAAAACCGTTTAAGAGAACGCTGAAATTATCAATGCCTTCAAAATTGTTAAAATCAACAGTGGATCCGGAAAGTTTGATGACTCCCAAAGTTTCAGAGGCACGATCTTCACTTTCATTCTCAGATTGACTGGCAGCGTACCCTTTATTGTTGTCCACTACAATCAGGCCATTCTCTTGATTATTCTCTTCCAGATGGCCAGCTGGAAGAAGCTCCAAATGCTTGGCCTTTTTACCGCCTTGTACATCTTTTTCATCTGGTTCTTCAATGTTAGGAAAGAGGAAATTATGAATGTATTAGATCAAGTTTTAAGTGATCATTTATAAATAGCAAAACAGCTCATAGAGAATTATATACTAGAGATGATTTCTTTTCCATAAGCATCTGAACTTGGAATGCCAAACTCCCCATCTGCTTGGGAGGAACCATTTCCTTTTACAATGTACACCTACGAAAACATTATGAGAAGCAATTGTTATGGTAGAAAATACATAGCAATGAGTAACAGTTTTATGCTAAGCAACTTCAGAAAATAAGCCCAACCATTCAACATTTATAGTGAAGAAAACAAAACCTATCCCCACTGAAAACCAGTATACTTCTAGTTTTTCTTTTTCCTACATGTATGTGTGCTTAGTATGACCAACTTTTGCTTCAGTTTTTAAAGAAAAAGAACAGCTCCTCTGTTCAAACAGGTGCATCACACGATGCCTGTGATTTCAGTTTTCAACAAATGAGCAATATCTCTGTGAATCACCACTTGTATGTGTTTGTGTGCGTGTGTGTAATGAAGGTGTTTCCTTTCTGCTCTCAGAGATTAAAATGCAAACCTGACATGTACCTTGTTATTTCAGGACTATCACACAGCGAACTCTAAACAACAAAAAAGAATCTACTCATTTAACTGCTCTAGCCTTCAACTTTGGTTATTTTCTTCTTCATGTGATCATTCTTGAAAACTTGGCTCAGAGATAGAATGTTCTTCTCCAGTTCTCTATACTAAGAATTTCATTTTCTGACTAGCAAAGTTTGCTTTGCTAGGGAGTCCAAAATTTTCCCTATTGCCGAATGCTTTTTCCTAAATATTCATTTCTGAAAGGACATCTAAAACAATTAATGACTAAAAAAAGAGGAACATTTGATAACAATGTACCTTAAACCTTGAAGGTTTCATTAAATGGAAAACAAGAACATCGCCCTCATGTAAATTGTTTGCAGCACAGAATGCTTTCCATCCGCCACTCAGTGCTGTCCTTTCTGCAATGTAATTTAGTATGTATTCTTCCCCACTTTCATTTTCCAGAAAAACTGTCGTGTCATTCTTTGGCAAATGCATTTTGCAGAACCGCATGGGAAGATGCTGTCATGAGAGAAAGAACATATAAAACAGTCTAACCCATAGATATAGCATCTGATTCTTAAGTTTAGAACAGAGTTTCTTGTTACCATCCAAAACCCCACAGTCACATTTGAACGGACCAAAGTTTTTGCAAAGCTAGGATATGCTGCTTCTAAATTTGCCCGAATCTCTTCTGCCAGTTCCATAGCAGGAGACTTAGTTTCAGTACTATCATAGAATACACTGAACGCGTCTTTCTTTCGCTTACGGCTTTACATACAAATATAAAGGAACCAGGATGAGAATACAATAAACTCAAAAGTTTTATGCTTCAATCTAAGTACAAGACAGGTAGAATCTCTAACCTTCTGGGCTCCCTTGATTCCTCTGATTTATCATACAACACCTGCTTGAGAATTTTCACAAAGTTTTTCTTCAATTAATTCATCAAACAATAAAAGATGAACAATTACTAGAGAACCTGGGTGTTTAAAAGGACACTATGACTGATTTTCTATTAAGCATCAAATCAGGCTTGTAATTGAAATCTGTCAGTCTGTAACAAGTACAAACAACTCAGAGCTGAATACACATTTCAAGCAGATAAGAATCCATTCTCCATTATTTGCTGAGCATGTAGCTACTATCTTTGAAAAAAAAAGAATTTCTCTTTATGATTGGCACCCAATACCCTGACATATCTAAATATATTTGGAAAAAGAAATAGAAGGATTAAAGGGACAAGATATGGAACAAATTTGAACCCAGTATTTATGCCTACCTTAAAACTTCAAAACTTCTAACGTAAAGGGCTTAATCTAATGCACCTATCAAGCATTGTGCTGCATTTGCTTTATTTACCTTAGTTTAACAAATTTGCTGTCAGGATAGGTTTAGTGTCATGAATTTGGATTAGAAGAGGGACTTCTCTTGAGAATAAAAAATCATCAGAAACAAAAATGGCAAAATGTTGGCAGAGCGAGACTTGGAATTGAAAGAGATTATCCACCCAAGAAAGGGTTACAAAGAGACAAAGTATAGAACAAGATTTGCCAGTAATTATGCTTCCCATGTAAACTTCGAAGCTCAAATCATTTGATGTATGCCAACATTTTGTCATTTTTATTAGAAATTGGTGTATGTGTTTAGTCTAGTTATAGGGCTTAATTTGATGTATGCCACAAACCATTCTGCTGCATTCACTGTATTGATTTTAATCAACAAACTTGGTATTGGAACAGGTTCAACATCTTGCGTTCAGGCTGGAAAGGGACTAACTAGACTACCTTGACAATAGCTATCGTGAAAAAGAAAAATGAAGAAATGCTGCCAATGGAGACTTGGACTGAAAGAAAAGACACACACAAACAAAAGGGTACCTAAGGGACAACGTAAGATGTTCCAAAAAGGAGTGCACAAGTGTCCCAGACAGGAAAAGATGATAGCAGCATATTTTAGGTCATAATTTTGCTTAACATTGCTTTAGCAATGCTTAATTGCTATCAAAGTGAAAAGGTTGAAAACAGGGTTAATATTTCCAGTTCACAGAGGACAGCAACTACAGTATACTGGTGACCTCGATGCTCCCTGAGGCTATCGTCATCTCCCCAAAAACTTTACTGGCAGTGTTCACCTAATCTGACATTTCAAACCACAAATTGCTTTAAAGAGCCCTAGAACCTCGAAGAAACAACAAACAGCTGGAACAAGCACAGGATACATAGCAAACGAAGTAGAAGAAAAGAACCATAACAAAGTCCCTCTCAGCACAAAATAGAACCCATTTAACTAAAAAAACACCATCAAGACAGGGATGATAGCCAACTTTACTCTGAAATTAAATAAAAGACTGCAATTTTTAAAGAATATCAAGAGAAGAAAAGATTCTCACGAGTTCATGACCAGTCTTGTACTCAGGTTCTGGAGACTTTTCATGGATCTGGGTCAGTTTTAGCTTGGACATATTTGGCTTCCTTCTCCTAATCTAAAAGAGAACAAAACAGATTTGCAAAGATCAAGAAACATAAGCAGGCATGCTAGAAACACAGGAAAAGAAGAGAAGAGAGAAGGAACAAACCCTGGGATAAGTATTAAGGGGAACTGGGTCGGAGATTGGAAGCCGAGGCTTAGGGGAAGTGTTGTGGTCTTCCTTGGCATCCATGTTAGGCAGCAGAAAGAAGGGTTTGTTTCTTCTAGCTTCCAAGGTTTTTGCTGTTATTGCAGGTTTCTCTTTCAGATTCCTGTCCTTTGATAATGTTGCTGACACCGAGACACATGAACTAAAGGTTGGTGTTTGTGTTTTTTCTTTTCTTTTCTTTTTGTCTGCTTTTTTCAAGGGCAGATGCAGTGCTACAGGCTAGAGAGATTATCGGAGAAAAAAAATCATGTTTTTTGGAAAGGTATTTGGCTGTTAGAATTTACCTTACCTCTTTCTTTTTTAAAAAAAAAAATTGGGTTCAATCTTCAATATATCTAAGAATCTTGGACTGTTTTTTTTTTTTTAAATTAATGACTGTTATTACTGTTACTTTTTTCCCCAAAATTTCTTGGCTTACTTTTAAAACCTCAGAAATATCGAACAAGGCAGGGACCAACTTTTGAACCTGATATTTGATCGATGCCTTCCAAAGCCCCACGAAAACACACTTGATAGTAAGGAAGTGTTTCGGTTGCATGTAGCTTTCATATTTTGAAATATTGATAGAACCCTAGTTTTTTTCAATCATCTTGTTAGAGATCGAGTTGGTTCCTTGACAAGAGAGTCTCTACAATATGCGTGTTCCTAAAATTAAAAAAAAATGCAGTCTTCACACAACTCAAGAATTATTAACAAGTTACGCATGCCGGACTATTTTGCTGGGGTGATTCGATGGATAAAATGCCTCAGTTCTGAAAATAAGCAGTGTTAATGAAGTGTTGAATCTAATTGGAGGTTTTGTCAGTGCTTAATTTACTTCAATGGTTTCGAAAGATAGAAAAAATAAAATAAAAAATGTAATAATGAGTAGAATGAAATATTGGGATTGAATATCTTCAACATGAAGATGTGGCTTCTCTGGGTTTGATTGTGGATCACGGGTTAGGGTTTCTGACCGGAGCATGAGCCCGTGAGTGGTCGGTCTGCTCACAATGGTTGTGCTGTGAATTGTAATCCCTTCATAAAACAACTCTTTACTGGATCCCAACGTTAACTTGTAATCTCAGTTCATTAGCTGTGACAAACACAATTTTCACCATGAAAAAATTAAGCACAGGGGTCAGTGGTCACAAGTGGATGTAGCCGGAAAGGTCACGAGTGGATGGAAACCGGAAAGGTCACAATCTTGACGCTTCCCCTGTAATACAATTTGAAATTGTTTGCAAGTTATCTTCACAGTGATTCATTGCATATGTGGACGAAGGCCTTTCATGTGCCCTTCTCTCTCTCTCTCTTGTGATCGTCTTGTTGATATTGCCAAATTTACTGCGTAAATAGTCAATGGTGCTGGTACGTAAAGATGGATTATTAATTAGTAGCAAACAGCATTTATGGTCTTACTCCTGAGCTAACTGGAAAGAAACTGTACTTATCTTCTAAAATATCTGAGCAACTGTCATACGCAGATTGATTTACTGAGGGACAGAGATTAGTATCTGTTAACATCAGGGATTCCTCGTTAATCTATCGGTGAACTGCCATCGGAAAAGGCTTCAGGAACGTTTTGTCCTGCATGATCATTTGAAAAGTTCAAGAGAAAACAACTGCAGAACTTCCATCTATTTGTCCTTTGTTTGAATTGTTTGAATGATTCAGAGGACAAAACTGAAGACAGCCTAAAGACAAGCAAATATCTATTTTTGCAAGCATTTTTTAATGATAACGGAAGCATCCTGGCTGACCGAGAAGCACGCTGCTTACCAAAATCTGTTCGTTTTGCATGGGATTAATGCATAAGGCCAAGAGCACCATCTGTTTCAGATAATCGATTTGCTCTGACAATGTAGATCTGTAGATGTGAGAGAAGAAGCTGGGGTAGTGAGTAACAAATCTCCTTCATTTGACAAAAAAATAATAATTTCAATAACAAAGCTTAGCTTCCATGGCTACAATGGCTATGATCCTTTATTGTGGCAATGATGAACTACGAAACCCAACATTTTTACTTTAGTTTTTGCAGACTAACACATGTTGCTTAACAGAATAGTTGTATTGAAGCCAATGCTTAGGTAGTTAGCTTTCTTCATAATTATCAAACCAGGAATAAAAATGAACAAGTTTAAAAAGGTGACCTTAAGTTTGTCGGGTTCGATCAGCTGGAAAACCAAAGCATCTTGCTCAAGTAATCTGTGTTCGATTGAAAACCCTCTCCACCCTCCACTTAACCCCGTCCTTTCTGCGATATATACTACTTGATACTCCTTTTCAGTTTCATCCACCAAAATGATTATGGCATCATGATTTGGCAAATGCAGATGACAAAACTTTCTTGGTAAACCCTTAATCAAACCATAAAGAGAAAAGAAGGTATGTCAAGAGTCCTGAGATTTTGTCAAGGTCCAATATGAACGTGGAAATAAGAATCTACCAGCCAAAATCCCCCAGAAACATGAGATGGGAGCATGGGCTTGACACAGGTAGGGAATTTGTTTCCGAGATAGTCTTGAATCTCTTCAGCTCTCTCCATGACAGAATTTTTTTCCCGCGAGATCATTTAAGTGACTAAGCATAGCCGTCTTTCGTTTATGACTGTAACAAGATAAAGAAAGGCAGAACTTTTACAAAGATAGTTCTTGTATGCAGGAAAATGAGCGAGTAGTGATAAGAACATGATAAAATAAATCCACTGGCCCAAAATTACTTGGGAGTGAAATTCCTTTAAGTGATGGAAACTACCTGATCATGATCAGTTAACATGATTTAACTCTAGTAGTTCACAAATTTCAATCAATCAAAGACTGATGGTGACATCTAATTTATGACAGGATATTTATCAAGAAAACCTTGATTAGAGACACCATATACAAGGCAATTAAATCGTCCACATAATACAACAGGAGAAAATTAGCAATGGACTTCTGGGTTTTGGCTACCGCTAGAAAAAAGGAAAATTGGGCAAGATTTTCAGTATCGCTGCAAGATGGCTAGGCGTTGTAATATACGGTCATATTTTCTTAAATCTTGACCACTTTTCCTTAAATCCCTACAGTTTCTACCGGAATCTGGCCATGATTCAGAAGGATTTGACTGGAGGTCTTAAAAGACAACGTTTTTACCTTTTTCAAAAACACAGAAGAAAGTGCCCCAGAATTAAATATCAAATATTGAAGAAATCACAGCATGACTAGAACCAACATTCATAAAACAAAGGTACCTGCAAAAATCTTTTCTTTACTTTCTTGTCTAGCATGATGATCTGCTTCTCATTCTTTTGTTTGACCAACCCTCATCATCTCTAGCACAAACTCCTCACTTCCTTGCGTCTTCTTTCTTTTTTGTTATAATCACTGTACTACTGCACGCACACATTCGTACACATGTAAACATGGTGCATATGTATAGACAGAGAACAGAATGGACAAGAGAAATAAGTGAGCTTAGCTAGGATCAGGGCCGGGAAGGAGGTTGGCAAGGATGAAGGTGCCTGGATATTGCTAGCACACTGTTTATCAAGATGGTGCTCCATTTTAGGCCACACAAGGGTGGGATTGAAAATGGAATCTTAAATTTATTTCTTTCAGCAGCAAAATTCCATTTACTGCTCCCACCGGTCAAGTCTCTCTCTCTCTTAAATATTCTGTACTCTCATGCGACGTTTGAATTGAGCTTAAGATTTAAATCTAAAGTAGTCTAGCACATTTGAGGGCAAGTCAAGGAAGAAATCTAAAGGAGGGAAAAGCTTGTGTTTTTTTGCTTTCCTTTTCCTTTATAGAACGGAGCATCAACTTTTCTTCTCTTACTTGCAACAATAATTGATCCGATTAATTAATGTTCATTGTTTATTATTTTATTTAGTTCAGGATTTGATCCTTCACATTTTTGAGCTCGTAAGCTCCTTGCTTGGCCAATCAGGGTGCTGAATGAACCACGAGACCGGCCTGGTTTTCAAGAATTTGGCTGTCTGCGCGGTGCACTTCCAAATCAGTAGAATTAGTACAGCCAAATACGAGTCACTTCTTTGAAAAGTGATTGAAGGGTGGCATTTTCTGTGATGACTTTGGAAGACTTTAAAGGTATCGCTCTCATAACGTTTCTTCTCCCTCTTTTTTCTCATCTATTTATTGCAATGATTCGTCTTTCTCTCTGAAATAACTTAATCTATAAAGACTAAGACATCATTAACAGCAAATTCAGTGTATGTAAGCAATTGTAAATTACAATAATGTATCGTAGATAACCCATTAGGAATTCGACTACAGACTGGAAAATTCAGTGTATGTAATCATGGCAATGTCTTTGGTTTTCCTTGGAAAAACGCCAGACACATCGTAGTTGCCAGTAAAGATAGACAGCGCTGTTGCTCTCGAGGATTAGTCTCGGTCATTAATCTATGAATTAATGTCGAAAGGGCATTTAATGCAGAATGGTGGCTCAACCGGAAAAACAAGCACACTTGCCTTTGCTAGTTCGAACTGGAACATTTTTAGACGTTTAGATTTTAAATTCATACTAAAATCCCCTCAAATTTGAAGAATTAGGATTTTATTTCACCAAATTAGTAGGTGATTAGAATTCTCTTAAAAAAACTAGTACTATGCTTTTCTCTATAACAAAATTCGAATCACTGATTTCAAAATCAACGCTCTGAACTCATCAAAAGCGATGGATTACGTTTTTCTCTATAATAATATTGTATTTGCTGCAGACGGCTCTTACCTTGCTGGCTGTGGACAAGATTGATGGATGTCTATACGCGTATTTTCTTGCGCGGAGACAAGAAGAGGCTCAGGTTGACCGGACCGTCTTGATAAGTTCCTCTGCTGCTAATGCATTGCTCCAAGGAGCCTCCAATAGCTCGATATATCTTTACAATATTTCTTATTTATGGTTTTAAGCAGGAGCATAAGGTTTTCCATTGAATATAAAAGTATTTGAATTTTATATATATATAATTCAAATACTGATTTGATATTTGATGAGGACCATATATCTCTTCACAACTTTATTTGTTGTATACATAAAATACATACACCAAAATACACGTGTGCACTTAGAAACTAGCTTGACAGTATGATTACGGCTACTTTTCAAATAATTTTTTACGTTGAAATACATGTCAATGATTTTTTTTTATTTTTTAAAAATTATTTTTAACATTGGTACATCAAAACATACAAAATATATTAATTTTTAATTAAAAAAAATTTTAAAAACATGATACACACCATGTTACTAAACGGTTTCTAAGTATAATTAATCTGTTGTCGGAAATCTTTGCTTTTTAGATTATAGTTTCTAACTACAAAATAACGTGAAATTCTCTATCAAGATGTTGGATTATGAAAGTGAAACAGTTGTGAGCGAGCATTGGCCACAGAAACTCAAGGATGTGAACGAGCAGAAATCAATGCATAGCAAAATCTAAACAAACA
>Ga0325414_1004119_pt1 | contig 15191 bp, 6 predicted proteins | sample PopdelMetagenome_8_FD_206183 | JGI IMG/M metagenome (GOLD analysis project Ga0325414, IMG submission 206183) | Populus deltoides microbial communities from Bellville, Georgia, United States - Leaf-PdKOR-R3 | ecosystem: Host-associated > Plants > Phyllosphere > Phylloplane/Leaf | place: USA...
AGAGAGAGAGAGAGAGAGAGCAATGTTTAGCCATTATGGTGTTCTCGTTCAGTTTTAAAAGTTTATATAGATCATTTCATTGTTATTCGTGATGTTAAATTAGCTTTTAAATTGATAACAAGAGTATAGGTGCATTTTTGTACGTTGATAGTAGATTATAGACTTTGATTCTTATGCATCGTAATGTTTACATGTTTATTGTTTCTTTTGAAGGTTTAAGTATATAGACGTGAGTGTATATGACTTGTATGAATAAGTTTTATTTTTGTTTCTAGGTTTGGATGTGTTTTTCTGGGTTTAAGCTTTGCTGGGCATTTCTAGGTTTCTGAGTTGGTATTCTTCGGTCGAACAGCCTTATGTTTTTATTTTCATGTTTTTTTGATCGATTGATGGTTTTTACACAAGCACACACAATTGTTAATCACTAATCTAGGGTCCTAATGGTTTAAAAACATTTAAATCATGTCATTTAATCTTTGGTTCTTTGTTTGTATTCTTCACAAAAATCAAATAATTAAGAAGATTGTTTGATTGTTGTCTTAATGGAACCTCAAAATATTATTTGAATGATGTCTTGCATTTGTCTTTGCCTTTAATTTTACGTTGTTTGGTCTAAAATTGAATCCATGCTTTCTAGGTTTTTTTATTGTATTATTTGTGTTCTTTATCAAATTCAACCAAAAAGAAACCTCATTTCATCTCCAAATTATCGTTTCTGTTTGTGGACTTTGTTGTTGGGCTTGGGCTTTTGGGTTAGAAAGCCTAGCCCATGTGGTTGGGCTTAGCCCATTTTCCATAATGCTGTGTATGGCGTGCCTTATTTTTATCAAAGGAAAAATGCATTCTTTTTTCCTTAAGGTATGTTTGCCAAACATGGTCTTAAGAAATTTTTAAAGTCTTTGATTTTTAGCTAAGGGCATGTTTGGCAAACACATCTTACTAATTTTCCAGTAATGTTTATTTTGTCTCTTTTTTATGCTTTTGCTGAAAGACATCAAAAAATCTGAAAAAATTCAAGGACCATTTCAAAATTATTTATGGGTCCCTGACATGTTTTCCAACCATTTTATTTAATATTTGGGTTTGTAAACTTACACTATAAGATATTAATCCATTATTAAATATACCTGTTTTTTCTTTAAAATTTCAGAAAAATACAAAAAAATTCCTTAATTGAAAAAAATACAAAAATATATGTGTATTTGTTTGTATACAGCTAAATTCTAAAATTTGCATGCATAGTTTATAAAAAAAAATACATTTTACCATACATGGGAAAATACAAAAAAAAAATCAATTAATGAGTATCACAATAAGTTTGTGATTATCCCTTATGATTTGGCAAAAATTTCAAAAATACCAGAAAAATAAATTTTTATGAGATGTATTTTACATAATTTTTTGGGCTGTAGAATAGTTAGATTTAGCTTGAGAAGATAAGGATGTCCTTACTGAGAAGGATTTTTCTTGAACCTTTAATCAGACCACTGAATAAAAACATGATCTTAGAAGAAAAAAAAAAGCAATCAATCAAAATTGCAACTTACCATAGGTAGGGTGTTATAGGGGTGATACGTTTTTCTCTTGCACAACTAGTCTTATTACCTAGACTTTCACAAACTATTAGGTTTTCTAGTGATCATAATACTAAGTGGCAACTTCTAAACCATTTAATCATATTTTTACGATTTATTCAAACACATCCAAAACCCCTTTAGATCCAGATGCTAGATCCACCATTTAATGTTGTGGATGCCACGACAATAAAGAGAAGCCACATGGCCAACCTTAAATTTGGTAGAAAACTTTTTCTTCGGTCTACCTCCTTTTCCTTTTCCTTTTCCTTTTCTTTGTAGTTCTTTTTTTTTCTTAAATTTTAGTTTTTAGGTTTGAGAGAAAGAGAGAGAAAGTTGTATAAAAATAATGAAGGGGAGAGAGAAAGTTAATGAATGATCATTTGTAGCAACGAAACTTATCATTTTTGGTATCAATGAGAGAGAAAGTTGGATATATTCGCAAGATTTTAGAATAATTTAATGTCAATATCTTAACATAAATATTAACTTATTAGTTAACCAACAGGATAATAACTTTGCATAATTATATGAATATGCTTATAATTAAAAGAGAATATATGCAAAACTTTAACAAGAATATAATAAAAGCAAGGAATAATAATTAAAGATTTAAGGACAAAGCATACATACAATAATTTTCAGGAATAAATTAAGCATTGAATCTGAGAACATAATGCATGGTATACATACTTGTTGATGAAATTTGGATGAATAAAAAGGAATTGGATATGTTATTATCCGGAATTAAATCCTTTATTCTTAAAATTAAATTGCTTGTCATTTCATGTAAATAATTTCTATAAAAAATATCTTAAAATTCCAATAACATTATCTTAAAAGATTGCACTACCGATCAGGCCAATATTTTAAATTCTATCCATGACACAAAAACCTAAAGTTTATGAAGATGCTCTATCAAAACAGCCCCCTCCAACATCTATTTATACAAGATTTTTGGGACAAAAAATGATGCAGAAAATAATTATGTTAAATATAATTAATTCTTGCTATTTTAACTTTTTAATTATTAGCCATAAAATACAAATAAAAACATGACGTCTTTCATTTAAACCTAACATGTTTATATAAAAATAAGTTCAAATAGTGGAAGGTAACTATTTAGGCAGGTTATTTCCTTAGTTGGCAAAATCTAGGCAGTAAAATTATTTTACAACGAGTCAAGCTGAGTGTGTGTGGTTGAAGTTCAAAGTCCATATAACTTAAGGTCTCTACAAGCTCAATCTTAACTTACCAAGGCACCGCTATACATAAGAGACAAGAAAATCTTTAAATCTTTCAATGTGGTATTGGGATTTTGGGTTTGAAATTTCATTACCAATCAAGATTTTTTAACATCAATTTCTAATTCATCCATAATTAATTTTAAATATGTTAATGTTTCGTGTTAAAGTATTTAAATTAAAGAATATTTTCAACAAATTCTTAACCCAAATATTAATAGACCTCACATTTAATTTGATATCAAATATGATCATTATCCATGTTTTAATTTATTTTATTAGTAATTATTAGATAAACACCAATTGTTACTATTAATATGATTAACTTAGAATTACAATTTAAAAATATAAAAAATATAAGAAGTTTTAGATAATCACTAGCCACCTTATCCATAGGATGATCTGTCAAAAATTATTTTAGAAAGTGCAAGCGCTATCAACTCATTTTTTATCTTAAAGAAAATCTTTTATTTTGAACCAAAAACTTGGTGCTTGTGATTAATTAAATAAATAAAGAAATATATAGCGAATAAATTTTAGAAAGAGATGTTGATGTAAATCAATGATAAAATTGAAAAGCTGAGAGATTGATACAGATTGGATACCAATCTCGTGTTGCGGGGAGTTATTTATATTTTTCTATTAAATCATTTGTAAATAATTTTTTTAAGTAATAATTTAAATTCTATCAAAATAAAAGAATTTGCTAGTATAATCTTTTTTTTCTTATTATTGTAATTTTATAAGCTAAAAAATATAATTTTTTTTATATCAAATGTGCTTCATTCCATTCATTAAAACATCTATATCCTATTAATGTGATTTCTTTTTTTGCAATTTGTTTATCAGAATATCAAGCAAAAGATTTATCATAATCATAAAAGAAAAATTAAAAAAAAATGTTTTCATTATTATGCCTTGGAGGTAATAAAAAAAAATATGAATAATACATTTTGTCTTCTTTTCTAGTTTTCAATCACTAGAATGGTGATTGAAAAATCAAGCTAGGGTTTTTTCATGATATGCAAGATGTGGTATAGCGGAGCTACCTCCTGGAATTAAAGGGGTTTTGGGTTTAATCATAAAGTTATGATTAGAGGGTTTAGGAGACGCTACCTAGTATTACGATTACTAAGAAACCTATTAGTCTGTAAGAGTCTGGATAAGGAGACTAGCTGTGTAAGGCAAAGACGCATCACTCCTAGTTCACTCTACCTATAATAAGCTGCATTATTGATTGATTGTTAATCTAGAGTATTTTCTATTTGTTGGTCTCATCTAAAGTTTAAGGAAAATCTCTCTTCGTGAGGAAGTCTCTACTTTATCATATTAAATCCTAATCGTTATAAGGTTCTAATTTTAACATCGTATTTATTTTCTATTTTTATATCTTTAATACTTGAAAATATACTTTACAATGTAATTTTGTACCCCCCAAATATTAAAGTCTACATCTAAATCCTAACACTCCGAATAAAAAACTAATTGTTGTGGGATTTTTGGTATTTTGATCAAATTCTAATTGATAATTATAAATTGCTTACGATATTCATTTTGCATTTTTAAAACATGCTAAAAATGAGATTTTGTCCTTTTTAGAAAATATACATGAAAAACCTTTATGATTTAATCATATGCACGAAAACAAAATATTTTTTAATGTTTTTAAAATGAGGGATTTTTTTTTGAAATTTCAGACAAAATTCATAATTTTTAATATTGAGTCCATATCTTACAGTGTAAGTCTACGACTCAATATTAAACAAAATAGCTGGAAAAAAGTGAGAGGGACCCACAAATATTTTTAAAATATTAAAATATTAAAGTATATTTTTATTAGGCTTGTTTGGCTAAACATTAAAATAAAGACAAACTAAAACTAAGAAAAAAGTATTGAGTGTGTTTGGAAAATAGTATGTATTGTGAGATCTAATATCTTGATCTATATATGTTACCTAATTTTTTTAAAAAAAAATTAGTTATTGTTAATATTATTTTTGATTTATAAATAAAAATAATTTTTAATTTATTTAATTAAAAATAGGCATAAGTTTTTCAATTTATACATTAAAAAAACATATCATAGAGTCCTGTATGTTCAACTGTTTTTTTTTTTTTTTTTAAAAAAAAAATCTCTTCCTCGCCGGGAGGACGTCTGGGTGTTAGCATCAGCTCTCGAGGAAAAGGACATGTTAACAGATGAATATTACGGCGAGGGATTGAAATTGGTCAACGAGACACTATAGCCCAAGGACCAAGTCTACATGGAAGCCCATGAGAATAATATCATGTGGGTCATAGGAACCTATTTTTTGCTTTGCTGGGCTGTTAAACAATTCAATTGGCCTTTTTTTCATCCACACGTCCTCCCAATGAGTTTTGAAATATCATATTTTGGGTAATTTCTTCACCTCTATTTGATTTGACCATTATCATTAACCAAAAACTCCCTTTTTAAAAAATTTATTAAACCAAGATTGATCTTGTGTATGACAGTTGACAACTAAATTCTTTGTTTTTTTCCTTCTTCCTTGCAAGTGTGACGACTTCAGCTTTTCTTTTCTCCCCTTTTTGCTCTTACCTTGAATGCTTTGGGAAGGCAAACTATTTGAGAGTAAAACACGCGTAACAGGCTATGCTCTTCACCCGCTTTCTAGTTCACAGGCTTTGACTAAAATTCAAATTCAGACAATAAACAAATAATATACTACTTTCATTTAATAATCATGTAATAATAGAATAGAGGATTGTGGAATAATTGACAAAATTCAGAGAAAATAGGTAGCATTTATTTTCTAATTGTTGACGCGCGGGCGGGCGCATAATTTGATGGATCTTTGTTAAGGCAAAGGGCTAATTTTGGTTATGTACTTCGTTTTCGAAGCATTATTAACAATACTCTCAAAGTTGTCCCCATTATTAATATATTATATTATTATTATTATTATATAATTATTATTATATTATAATTATAACATACACTAAAAAGCATCAGTGTTTGCAATACACAGTGAAATGCTGAATTGTCTTTTTTTTAAATTCTTTTTTTTTATGTCTTTATGGGTTTTTTTTGCTTTTTTTCTTTTTTTTTATTTTTTTTAATATTGAACTTGTTAAAAATTACAGTTACAGTATCTGAGAAAGCATTGTAACTTTCTTCGCACATTACTATGGATTGCTAAAATGTTTTTTCTGTTTTGTTATATTTTTCCTTAAAATTATCTGTCAATTTTATTTTTTAAATATTAATCTCGTTAAAAATTGCAATTACAAGTAAATACAAGTTTTTCCTCGCATGGTTTTTTCCAATTTCTTTTCTGTTTTTTTTTTGTAATATTATTTTTCAAAATTATTTTCGTCGATTTTTTTTCATATTGAGTCGGTTAGAATTGAACTTTGTAATAAAACTTAATCATGTGGGGAAAGCATTGTAGCTTTCCTCACAAAACATTTTAGATTGCTACAGTGTCTCTCCACATGTTTTTTTTCTTATAATTTTTTCCAAATTATCTTTGTCAATTTTATTTTTTTAATATTGAGTTGTTTGAGAATTACAATTACAAGTTATTACAAATAAAACTAAATCATATGGAGAAGTACTGTAGCTTTCATCACAAAATATTGTGAATTGTTACAGTGTTTCCAACATAATTTTTTCCTTTGTTGATGTTTTTTTTCTAAAATTATCTCTGTCGATTTTTTTTAATATTGAGCTAATTAAGAATTTAGCTTTGTAATTGTTTTTCTTTAAAACACTATGAATTGTTGCAATGTTTTCCTATATGATTTTTTCCAAAATTATCTTTGTCGATTTGTTTTTTGAATATTGAACTGGTTAAGAATTATAATTATAATAAAGCTAAATCATATGAGGAAAGCATTATAGTTTTTCTCACAAAATACCGTGGATTGCTACAATATTTGTCTAAATGCTTTTTTATTTTATTTTATTGAGGAAAACATTGTAATTTTCCTCACAAAACATTGTTAATTGCTACAATATTTTTTTCTTATAGGTTTTTTTTCCTTCCAATATTATCTTTGTTGGTTTTTTTTTAATATTAAATTGGTAGAGAATTTAACTTTATAATTTTTTTTTACCTTTTATTAACAGAAAAGCTAAATCATATGGCGAAAGTATTGTATTTTTCCTCATAAAATACTTTAAATTGCTACAAATCATTTTGTTCAGTCTCTAAATTTTTGATCACTAACATAATTTTTTTTTTCCATCATAAAATATTTATTCTATTATACTTTTAGTTTTTATTATTTATCTAGTTTTAGTTGATAATTATAATACTATAAAATATATTTATTTTAAAAACCTTCGACAACATGCACGGCCATGTATCTTAAAAGACACGAGGATCCAACACAGTACTAGGCTGGGCCATGGGACTGAGAGTGGGGAAGAGGAAAATTGGAAGTCGCTGGTGTCTTAGTTAGGTGAAGTTCGAGGGAAGACAAATATGCGATGATGCTAATAAGGGTTATCACCAGTCTTCTTTTTTTTTTTTTTTTGTGTGTTTTAAGAATATTTTTAAAAATTTAAATTTTATTTATTTTTTATTTTTAAATTATTTTAATGTTTGGATGTTAAAAATAATTTTAAAAAAATAAAAAATATATATATTATTTTAAAAAACAATAACTATTAAAAAAGTAAAAAATAAAATTACAGTGAAAAGATAAAAAAGCTGCCAAAAAGCATGGAAGTGGAAATGAAGATCAGACGGAGCCACTCCTTTCCACCGTCTTGTCAACATCCTTGTACCCTCCTTTTCTTCTCCATTTCCCTCGCAATCACTCCTCCATTACTCAAAACAGTTGAGTAGACCCCCGCACTGGAACGGAAATCCCAGCGGTATTTTTGCTCGTTAACATCATTACAAGAAAATAAAATAACACTAGTCGGTGGAAGAACACAATTTAGGAAATGTTATGGTTGATAATATTAACTTTATATTGGAAATAGTGACTGCTAAAGAAATTATTTAAATGAGATGACATAAATTTTTTAAAAAATATATAAATAAATATCCTTGAGCATGCTAAATCTCTTATTATGATTAATATTGGTATTATAAAAAATATTTTAATAAGATAAATTTAATAAATATTACCAATAATGATCTAGTAAGTCATAATTTCTGAGTTACCATCATGTATTTCCTGTCGGTGACTTTTTTTTTTAAGTATCACTTAATTTATCTTATATGATTTTATTATTTTTTTATTAACATAGATGTTTGGATAAATTTATTTGTATTTTGATCAATTTTACGGGCCCTAAAATTAACAACCATATAAGTTTCTAGTAGCTCTAAAATTTATAAAACTTGAACTAATAATGTATAAAAATTAAATCTAAAATTTAACCAATTATAAATCTAGAATTTAACCAATTAAATTACAACAATCAACGTCATCTTAAATAGGATAATTTTAAAGATCCAGTAATATTATAAGCTTTTTTGTTTTTTTGTCTTATAAGAACTCTTTTTTTATCCTTCTTTTCCTTTTTCTCTCCACTATCTCCTCATTATAATTGCTCATAGCATCCACGTCTTCGCTAGTAGCCACACTCTATCCTTAGCGATAATAGCTCTCTACTTGGCTAGCTATACTAGAAAAATGAACAGTGCTTAGCATTCAATTGGCTTTCAGAAGATTGCGGGAAAAAAATTGTAATGGCATCTGGGTTTTGTCTTTTGTTCTTGGCTTTAATTCTCCTAGCAATCAACAATTAAACGATGACGATTCTGTACAAGAGTTCATCTGGATCTATGGTGCTAGCAGAGTTTAGCGTAATGATGACAAACGCAGTCGCGATTGCTCGATAAATATTTATTTAACAGTTCATGGGCTTGCTTTAGATGGAATCAAAGTCTTTACAAATAGGGAGGTGCAAAATTTTTTGCATGATTCTACAACTTTTCATGGAATTTTAACAGCATGTAGCCATTGTGGTTTGGTTAAAGAAGGTCACAAATGCTTTGATTTAATGAGAAGTCGATATTCAGTTCAGCTATAAATTGAGGATTACAGAGCCATGGTTGACTCTTGGGTCAAGCTGGGCTTCTAGAAAAAGCTTTTGCCATGATCAAATCATTGCCAACAAAACCTAGTAAGGGGTTTAGGCTTCACAAAAAGAGACTGTTATGGATAACAAAGGTTGGCTATAGTGTGAGCTCGGTGAGAGAGAAACCAGGTTTCTAGGCTTAATTCTTGAAGATTCAACAACCAGGTGAGTGTTGTCAGTGCTTGTTTGTTTTTATTGCTATCTTGCAAACACACTCGCTTGTGATTATTGTTTTCTCTTTTATACCTCTTATTTCATTGTGAGATCCAGTTTGCTTTGCTCAATGAAGATGCACGCCACATATGATTGGCAGTGAGTTTCTCTTTGATTTTTCTATTTTGGCAAGCATGTTAAGAAGATTTGTAGGGACCTGGGCTGGCTAGCTAGTAATGTAGAATTTCATTGTGATCGTTTCTTGTAAGTTTAGATACTGGGTTTTTCAATTATATAAAGTAACTGTTAGTATTTCTCGAGGATAAGATAGACTGAACACCCGTTGAAGTGTGGATAATGCTTATCAAACTTTTTTTTCCTCGTGGATTTAAGAGAAAAAATAAATAAAATAGTTTCCCTTTAGTTTGCTTATCGGAGACTTCCTTTTTTCCAGCCTTTTAACTAGTCGTTATGGCTGGTTCCCCTGTGACACTATTTGTAAATCACAGAATAAAGGTTAAGCTACTACTTGCATAAAGTTTTAGGGTTGCTGCTATAAACCATATGGTAAAATATTATCAAACAATGAGTTGATTAGGTAGCGAGTTTAATTTGAAATCAGTGGCTGACAAAACACTGCAGTTGGTTTACATTTGAGCATCAATCAATCCATGGCTTGGACTTCTTCCTCTTATATTTATGGCCTTGCTGAAATTTCTTTGATATGACAGAAGCATGAGGGTTATCCATTAGGGTCAATGGCTGGTTTTGCATGTGATGTTGATGGATCTCCAATATTAGCACTCAACAGCTTTGCATTTCATATAAAGGTATGCACATCAAAGGATATAAGTTGTTTCTTCTAGGGTTTTCAGGTGAAAAATACTGGAAATTAAATGAAAAGGCCGTAGATGTAGTTGTACACATTTCATTTTGGATTTATGTTTCTTCAATACAAATTGGCCTTTGACTGGTGGAGTTCATAGCCCGCACGCACATTTTTCACTTAACGAACTACGTCCAGCATTTCAAGCCGTTCCATATATAGGAAGCCGTGGCAATACAACTGTTTAAGATTATTATTATACATGAAAAGAAAAGAATAGAACGAGACAGGATTTGATTGATTTACCGGAAGAGAAAGCAAAGGAAAAACATGAAATGAAAAGAATAGAACGAGACAGGATTATTATTATTATACAAGAAGAATTTTTATTGAAATAACAACATAAAAAAAATGAGAATAATATTGATAAAAATGAGAAACAAAAATATTAGCTAAACGATGTAATAATGATTTTAATTAGTATGCATAGTTTAAATTTTCTTTATTTCTTTGAGTGTATGGATTTTATTTTTATTATTTTTAATTTCTACTATAATAAAAGAATTAATTTTAAAAATGTTATTAAATAATTAGAAAATTTATTATCATAATTTGAAAGTAATCAACATCATAAAATAACATACACTTAAATATTTATCTCATATATAATTTGAATAATAATAAAATATTAATGACTCTTTATTTTAGAGAGCATGAGTACCATCATACTAGAGAGTTGGCTAAAATAATGTTTTAGCTACTTTAGCTAAAATTTAGCTACAAAATAAGAAGCATGGGTTGGATACTCTCACTTGCATTTGGATAGATAGTGTGGCTCATTCCATTTCTTGTTGGTGATTGTTTTTGGAGTTGTTGAATGTTTTTTGTCGGGATCTTTCTGATAATACTAGTGGTCATAATTGAAACTTCAATGTACATCTAAGAGCTATTTTTTTCCTTTCTTTATTTTTTCTCTTTTTTATTTTCCTTGAAATTTATGCTATCTCATTTTAAAAATTTCTTTAGAAGTTGCTATTTTCAATTGTGACTTTTTATAAAATTATTATTCCTAATTGCGACATGTATCAATCTATACAGGATGCCTATTCTCAAACGCAACCCCATTACAGTGCCAGGTTTGGGATGTCCATGTTCGAATCTAACTTTTAAGTTTACTAGTGCTCACCAATTTATTGTATGACTAATACTTAGTATTTAATTTTAACATGATAATCTTATCTTTATAAGACCCATAAAATAATATCAAAGCATATTTATATCAAGAGCTTGACCTACCTACCCATATCAAGTCATACTTAATAGTGTAACTAATAATTAAAAGTTATTATCTCACATCATTATCCTCAAAATACATTATACATTATATTCTCACCTTTTTCTTTTACTCGATATAAGTTGATGTGATTCTTGAGCGTAATTTATCACGTGTATGAATCACTAAGTAAAGAGAGATTTCATTAACACATATACAAATACGCAAAAACATTTTCCTCTTCCACACCTCTTGCATTATCATCTTTATTTATTATATATATTTGTAACATACAATATATAACCTTTAAGGTTGTATTCCTTTTATATTCTTGTTGACTAAAGTATCAAAGGGTCTCATAGGACTTATTTTATAAGAGTCCATGGATAACCAACCTAACTCTTCTTCTTTAACCCTTCGAAACCCAATAATTAGTTGCGAAAAGGTTCAAAATCACTTGAAGTTCACTTTAAACTTCATTAGTGATGGTGTTTGTGAAAAATTAAACAAAAACCATATCATCCATTTCTCTTTTTACTTACCTTATAGTTATTTTCATGATTGAGAACCTAAAAATAATAAGATGTGAGAGGGTTATAGATCTCTCTACAGGCATTTTATCAGCTTTTTTGGATCTCCAACAACTTACCTTGTAGGTGAGGCTTTTCATCGAGGCTTTTCTAACTACATAAGAGTAGCCGAGGGTCTTTCCTCTTCCCTAACAGGTGAAAAAACCATTGGTTCCACCACCTGCATCATCAAGTACATATAGATAGCTTCAATTATATATATATATATATATAACATGTCAAAATGGTGTATAAGAGAGTAAAAAATGATGATCACTCTCAAAGTCACCCATATCCACTAAAACCCTTGTTACCTTCTTTTAACACTCCTTATAGGATTATAAAACTCTTTAAAATAAGCTAATCAATCTATCATTAAAGATCACTAGCTTTTTTTTCCTCGTGTACTTAGGATAAATAAGGAATCCTTGTAAGAAAAATATTTTAGAACATTAATGAATCTTTGCCAAACTTAGAAATTATGTTGCAGCCCATTAAAAATCCTTGTAGAACTAGGAAATTCTCAAACAAGCTTCCACATTCTTGTAGGAAAAAGATCATTACCAAATAGGAAGTTCCAAGTCAAAAGGAAGTTCCAAGTAAAAAAGAAGTAAAGAATAAAACTCGTACAACTTATTCTGACCTATATTGCAAGGTCTTCTTGAACTCCGATTGACCTAATATATTATCCCAACATAGAACAACATTCCAGGAAACTCTGAGTAAATTTTCAGCTTAATCCAACTTTTGTATTCAGAATTATGATTGTTGTTATAAAACTAGATAATAGGCACAATTATGCTAGAATTCAAATTTCTTTGTTCAACTCTTTCTTGGATCATATCATTGGATATCATTGCTTGAATTTAAATAATAAGTTTATTTGCATCCACAAACCCTTTGTATAAATGATACTTAGAATTTAATGCTAGTGTGACCTCATTACCATCATGGGATCTATAGAATGATGGTAAGGCATTCTCTTACTTGGAGCCTAACTCACCTATCCATATCATTTTACATTTAATAGTGTAACTTTTTATTGTTATGAGCTATTATCTTACATAATTATACATAAAATAGACTAAATAATCTATAATTGTTTCCATCTACTTCATGTAAATTAATGTGATTATTGGGTATATAAACACTCGTGAATCACTAGGTAAAAAAAGATCTTATTGACACACATACAAACACACAAAAACATTCTTCTATTCTACAACTCCTATTTTTACCATCTTTATTTACTATCTCTGCAACATAAATTCTTTAAGGCTACATTCATTTTACAATTTTACAAACTTAAATATTAGAGTCTTGTTTACTACACCAGAGAAGTTAGAATTCAAATATACATACAAACACCAAAGCATCATTAACTTCTATATAATTTTATTTTATTTTATGATATTTTGATGTAAATAAAAAAGAAAGCATTTGTTATTATGTTTTTCTTTTTAGTTTTTTTAGTATATTGAAGTTCAATCACAAGCTCACATGATGATTTTAAGGACTCAGATTATATGTTTGCACTTATGAACCTAGCTAATTATTACATGAAAACCTAAATATCTAGAAAATATTCTTAATTAATTTAAAATTTTAGTAAATTAATATAATTATATATTTTAAATGAAATAATGTTTTTTTAAAAAATAAATTAAAATTAAACAAAAAAACAAAAACAGGCTAAGAATGCAAGTCCAACTTAAATTAAAAAGCCTAGATGCAATTAGGTCTAAAAGTTATGCCAACACCTGATTTGTCTTTTTTTTCTCAAGAGTGGACGATGCATCATCCGTTTCTTTTTTTCTTCTTTTTTAAGATAGGCAACAGAACACTTACAGCGGCGGGTGACCTATCACCTACCAGCTGCTGCATAGAATCTGACCGCTACTATGTTGGCTAAAAAATCAAAGGTGGGGGTTTGGCCTAAAAATCCATTTTCCCACTCATTTTCACTTATAAATACCATAAAAATTTTCATAAATTATTTACTAACCCTCAAACACCTCAAAGTTACTAAAAAACAAATAGTCAAATCAAAAAAATCAAACCAACATCGATTCACTTTTCTTGCCATGTTTATAATGAAAAAACACTTTTATTAAACTTTTATAGTCAAATGAAACCTATTGATATAAAGGTCATCCTTTTTAGTGGGTGGATTTTGGCCAAAAAACAAAGTTCTCTCTCTTCTATTATTTTTCGATGACTTTCTCTTTTCTCTCTTAAATCTGGAGACTGAAAAATAAATAAGAAAAACTTTTCGACCCAAATGAAAATTTTAGAAACTTTGAAATTGGTCATGCATTTTCTAAATAATGAACAAGATAAACAAGAAAAGCATACCAAACAAATTGGCTAAGTATTTTCTTCGTGTTTTCCTTTGTGGTTCTCTCACTTTAATTTTATCTTTCTACTACAACTTAAAACTTTATCTTATGGAATTAGACTACAAAAGGATTAAATCAAAAAGTAAAAAAAAAAAAGCTCAAGGATGAATTTTTTTTTAAAAAAAATAACAAAAACAAATTGAAGGAAGATGCTTCACTTTATATAAAAAATAAAGCACCATATTAAACCCTAGATGTTTAATTATACTGTATAATTATGGGTTGGTCTTTAAAGTTAATAGTGTTGGGCGTGGGACCTAGAACACTGAAGTGAAACCAATAAAATGGTTGGGGACTCGTTCTAGAGAGAATTAAATTGCTTATTGTGCTCATTGCAAGTTAGACCAATTTTTTTATAGCAAAAAATATTCAAAGTCACGAGGAACTCATTAGCATTGTCATTAAACTCATCTAAGGAGGCTAAACTTGAAACCTTCAAACCAACTCCTTACCTGTCCAGTACTTCAAAGTGTTTCAAAGTGTTTGTTCATATTTTTTTCCGTACAATTGATTACCAATGATAGTATTTTGAGATGTATAAATCAAATAGTTAAACATGAGCACAACAATGTTTTTTCAAGGTAAAAGTATATTTTTGTTTTCCTATTGTGTTCGACTAAGATGCAATTAAGGTCTTTTGAGCCATTTTGTTTCTTTCTTTTCTCATATCGTAGTCTCTCCCCAACTAGACCTTTATTGGGCTAAGTCGATATAAATTTAGGATCAAATCGAAGAGTTATCAAATAATCATGGATAAAATTGAACCAAGAGGGAAAAAAAATATAAGAGTTATTATAGAATTAGAGTCCAAATTAAAGAGATATTAGAGAATAGGGACTAAAATGAATAAAAAAGAAAAAGTGTTTATCACATGTAATACATGTGCTAGCATGTGAGGAAGGCCATTGCATTGTGGCGAAGCATGCAGTGTCCTCTAAGCTCCAATGATTGTCATCATTAGTTTTGTTAGAATCATTTCGGTGAGGTCTTCCATTACAACAACGTGTGGTAAGAGTCACTTCATCATCTTTTTTTTCTCTTCTTTCTTTTTCATCTTTCTTCTTTTTC
>Ga0325414_1004120_pt1 | contig 15190 bp, 9 predicted proteins | sample PopdelMetagenome_8_FD_206183 | JGI IMG/M metagenome (GOLD analysis project Ga0325414, IMG submission 206183) | Populus deltoides microbial communities from Bellville, Georgia, United States - Leaf-PdKOR-R3 | ecosystem: Host-associated > Plants > Phyllosphere > Phylloplane/Leaf | place: USA...
TGTATACGGATCCAAAACCACCCTCTCCAATCTTGTTTTCTGAATTGAAATTGTCTGTGGCCGCTTTTAGCTGCCTCAAGGTGAAGGAACCAGTTTTCAAATCTAGCCCTTTAAGCTCTGCACGTAGAAGTTGGTATGGGAGGATGACAGTCAGGAGACATATCGTGAAATAATAGAAATGCTTGAACATCATGTATCCATGCACTACGCGCATTCTTTAGTGTGATTCGCCATTATTTAGAAAATTAAGAGAAGACTCAGTGTGCGGAAATGACTGATTTTACAATACCTCGTTCTCTTGTGTATTTGTCTCCATAGCAGAGCTTCCAATAAATGACACCCATTACCAAGAGAATAAGGAACGCTGCTGAAGTGACAACTCCGATCACAATAGGTTTCTTACTTGCTTCCTCAGGTTCTGATATTAAATAAAATTGCAAACGCAAAGAGGGCTAAACATCCCATCAAATGGATAATAAACATTAACTCTGTAAAGACACCGGACCACTATAGTACAGTTCAATTCTCACCTTCACAATAAGTTCTGTTACCTGAAAAACCACAGGTCACGGAAAGATTCTTAGATGGGATAATGAAGTGAGTGGAAGAAGCTTACAGTTATAGTGACAACAAAAATCAGGCTAATCACTTATGCAGATTGGTTTATAAGAAAAATTTAATCTTGTTTCACATTCTCTCAGCTCTTTCCTACAGATGCAGTCCAAGTCTCGGGGATGCTCAACTAATATTTAGTACAAGATACGATATCTTAACATCAGTTAGGGGAGGAAAAAAAACCCAGAAAGCTCAGAAAATTGAAATAGAAATGAATTTAATGGTGTCCTTCTATTTTATAACTTAAACTCCTTGAAGTCTGTAAGTTTCAAATGAGAGGCAGAAAAAGAACATGTAACATACCTGAACATACGGATATAGCAGAAATTAGAGGACCATAATTTCCTCTTGTTGGAATGCTAGTAGTGCCTTTTCCAGCCCAGTATAATCGGATCTCCAGGGTACGGTCTGTCACAGTGGTGTTGAATGCTCTTGTGAAATTTCTGTTAGATCCTTTGGCTTCCTCTGTGAAGTTAAAATCCTTTCGCACTTGTATTCCCTAGAACAAAGTTTCCTACTCAAAAGGGTTCCTTAGAAAAAAAAAAAAAAAAAAAGACATCCACAATCTCTTCGGAAGGAAAAGATAATTAATTACCTGAATGTAAATATCAAAAACACGCCTTGCAACTTTGTTGTACAGTTTTTCATCTGTGAATTGTATCTCAGCAAAGTGGAGTCTGACAGAGTAATCCCCATTTTCTAGACAATATCCATAATAAGTGAGAGAGATGGCAGCTCTGCGTGCTGTTGTATACAATCCAAAGTCAACCAGAGAAATATTAGAATTCGATTGAAGCGTATATCTGTCATGATTGAAGTTTTTATCATCCATGAAATCTCCTGTGCTGCTGAATCCCCAGTTTGATACTGATTTATAATAACTCCTTGCAGCAGCATTACTTTCACTATCTTGATCACCTTCATACAAGATTCTCCCATTCTTTACATCTTGTCCACCACAGTTTATATGGAATGAACGATAATCTGCAGCACATAAAACTAGTATACCATTAGACATGTTTCAATTTTCCTTTTTGTCATACTTATAAAAGCATATCAACGGGGAATGAGTTTACTTTACTAAAAGCTTCAAAACTATGATTAGTCACTGGTCAACACTTCATCAAGTGGCTTGCCACTGTTAGATGAGTTCAACTCAATGAATGACCTTCTGTCAACACGTTTTGATGTATAAATTTTCCAACAAAGTGACCATGAATTGACCTTATTAGTTTTTCGAGATAGAATCTAATTAAAAAGCTAACAATCATCAATGTCATTCAAACATTGAAGTACACGCACACAAATAAATTTAATGGCACACTCAGATTTTATGAAGTGCACAAGTACTTATTATGAAAAAAAAACATACATTTTGGGCACCGAGATATCTCTGAGCATGGAAGAAGATCGCTTCTGTATATCATGGAAATTATAGTATGTTAGAATAATAAATGGTTTTGTAGATTGAATTCTAAGAATCTGAAAACATGCTTAAAAAATTGTATCTCTCAAGGAAAATATTCAAGATGTGTTTGCTCTTTTAAAAAATGATAAGCATTATACTCCGAGCATAAATTAATTCTGGATATCTATCTATTCTGCTTAGGTAGGATTTAAAGATGTAGTATAGTTTATTATTTAGTTACAATATCACATACAGCAGAATCTCTATTGCTAAATTTCTTCTCCAGAAATATAAATACGAAAAATTAACATTGCAGTCCACAGAGTATAAAAGAAGAGCCTTACAAGTTATTATAGCTGGACGAGCTTCGAAACCAGTTTATATTATTCCTGATTTATAAACTCAAATCATTCAGTTTCAAAATCACCAAGAATATCCCAACTCAAAAATTTATGAACATCCTTACTCGTTACTGCCGCTGCATCTTGGTGACCGTGAAAAGTTATTGTACGAAACATCACTGGAAAAGATCAAGAAAATTATAAATCTAAATACATACTTCCACAAGGTTAACAAATAAAGAAAATATATAAACTTCATATAATGGTTTTTCTTTTATTGATGGTGATGGCTTGGATGACTAAGATTTAATTGTTTTAAAGGGAAATGGTTTATTAATTTTATTTAGAATTGATCTGCTAGTATTTAAAAAGCTGCTACTACTATATATATATTTCTCTTTTTTTTTTTTTCGGATTGTTTAGCCAACAACTAGCTGCTTTTGGTTGTGTTAGCTATATTTTGTTTTTTTTTTCTCCATGCATGTTGATGTTAAAGCTCAAAATCGAATTTTGGTGATGATTGTCAAACGATTGAAATTTCTTAGTTTCAATCCCATACTAGAAAATTATCAAACAACAATATAATTATTGACGGAATATTTTTTGGTTGGTAATATTCAATGAAAAAAGTAACGAAAACTATCCATCGGACATATCGACTTAATTTGCAACAAAATATATTTTGTCGATAATTACCGATGGAATTTTCAATAAAATAAAATAATTAAAAAATCAAACAATATTTTGTTAGTAACTCCACCGGTAATATGACACGTCATATTATTTGCTGATGGATTTAGCAATGAAAATATTACATTGCTAGTATTCGTTGGTGATTTCATCGACAAATTTAAATGTGTTAAAATTGACAACAACCTCACCTCTCTCACCTCACTTAAATTTTATTGAGAATTATTCACTTTAAGTAAGCAAATTTATCCCTTTTTATTTGAACTTAATTTTAAGATGTTGATTTTTTTCATATTTTTTTATAGTATATGTATTTTGTTTGGGTGTGTACTTGTTTTATAATTTTTTTTCTCATACAAATTTGTTATATAGATTTATGATTTGTACATGTTAGGATTTGTTTTAGATTTTATAAAATTATATTTTTTTGTAAATTGATGAAACTTATATTGAATTTTTGACTTGGGTGTTTTGTGATGAAATAAATAATGGCTTATTTAACGAGTTTATTTTATATTTTATCAATTTTATTGCCGAGTTGAAATTTTTGGTAAATGTGTAGAAATTTGAATTTATGTAGATAATTGATTATGAATTAAGAGTTCTATTAAAATAGATTGAATAAGTTTGCACTAAATCAATATTTTTGCAAATTATTTAGTTAATACAGTTCATTAATACTTGTTGTCATCATTATTTTATATAGGTTTGATATAAGTAATGGATGGTCATTTATGGATGTATACAGATTTACCCTAATAGTAGTAGAGGATGGATTATTATAATGAGGTTTAGAGTTTTATTAATTACGTACTATCTAATCCGAGAAATATTAGTAGAGGGGATATTAGATGTCCATGCAAGAGGTGTAACAATAAAAAAAAATTCTCGATCCATATATTGTAACGATGCATCTTCTACAAAAAGAATTCATGTAGAAATACTTGTGTTGGTATGCATACTAAGAACCATATGTTCTTCACGATATAGTGGTAGAAAGGATGGTTGTGTCAACTTCTAGTTCTAACAATTTGCATGAAGTTGTAGATGACAATAGTAATCCTTATAGGAATATGGTTATGGATATGATTGGAATGAATCAAGGTCATGCCGATCATTGTTCAATCGTAGATAAAGAACTTAGTGCAAACACGACCAGATTTTTTTATTTTTATGAAAGATTCTAACGAACTATTATAGAATAGTTGCACAAATCACAGTAAATTATCAATTATTACACAGGTGTTCAACATCAAGTCAGATCATAGGTTAAGTGAGGCTATTTATGACAGAATTGTCAAATGAGTGAGAAGCATTTTACCTGATAGAAACAGGCTAAAAGAGAATTTCTATGCTGCTAAGTTCATGATGAAACCCCTCGGTTTAGGATACTAGAAAATTGACTTGTGTATAAATTTCTGCATGTTGTACTACCTTGAAAATACAGAGTTGACCAAGTACAGAACATGTCAACATTCTTGTTATGAACCCATGACTGGTAGGGGAAGGACTCTTGTCTCACATAAAAAAAACTTAGATACTTCCCAATCGTACCTAGACTATAGAGGTTATTCATGTCACTAAAGACAACAACATGACATGGCAACAATCACATAATGCGATGGATGAAGTGATGGTGCACCATTCCGATGGTGAAACCTGTAAACACATCAACAATGTTTTTCATTAATTTTTAGTGGAGATAAAGAACGTATGTCTTGGGTTATGTACAGACGGATTCAATCCATTTAGGTTATTTGTTGCTTCTTATTTTTATTGGTCGGTGATACTCATGGTTACAAGTTGCCACTAGGGATGTATATGAGGCCAGAGTTTATGTTTTTTTATCTATAGTTGTTGTAACCCAATTTTGGCCCATTGGCTTTTTAATTTAATTTTACAGGGTTTAAAATGTAAAATTAAAATATCAGAGATTTATTTCGATGAAAAGTGTGATTTGTCAACTTGCGTGAAAACTAGGGATTACAATATACTTTTGTCATTCTATCATTATCTTCAAGATAATCCATATCTTCAAGATAATGATAGTTATCCGCTTTTAAATTTTATTCTTAATCAAATTCAAACTTCAAAAAAGAGAATGAGTTTGATTGAAACTTTGTTTCTCACACACGAAGGGACTCTGGCACTATAAATACAGACCTCAGTGATGCAAAAGAGGGGGATGAGAGAGAAACCCTAAAAGAGAGAACCCCTAAAAGAAGAGACCCAGAGGAGGCCATTACCAGAAACCCTAAAAGAGAGAAACATAAAAAAAAAGGGCGGCGAACCCTATACTAGCCGCCGCCCCCCTTAACCCTTTTTTTTAGCCTAGTCTCCCTCGACTTCGCCTCCAGCAGCCGCACACCTAGGTAAGTTCCCTTCCTTCCTTGCTAAAATAATTAACTGGTTACTGTTGCATGCATGCGTGAACCTTTCACGCATGGCTGGGCTAGATCTAGCAAAAAGAGAAAAAAAAAAAAGAGTGGGCCGGGTCTGGGCTTTAGGCCTAACCGATCCAAATTGTGTTTGCTAAGGGTGTGCTTGGCAAAACACACCCTTATGCCTTGGCCATAATTTTTATGCCCATTCTAATTTGATATTTGACCAAACGAACCTCTTTTTGATATAAGAAAATTCCAAAAACATTTGGCGGTCTTCGCTGATTTATTTGTGGGCCCCTCACACTTTATTTTTTTTTTCTTTGTGCTTATATTTTTTTAGCTATGTGCTCAATCTGTGGACTATTACTGTTAAATGCAATTATGTCGTGCAATGTTTTTTTACTTCCATCTAAAAAGGGCAAATAATAATAAAGGATAAACAAGAAAAAATATGACATAGAAAATTTCTTCTTCAAATTTATTTTTTGCGAAAATATTCACTGACGCTAGAGTTAGGAGTATCGTATTTTTTGGATTTGTGCGATATTTACCAATGCCAGAGTTGGAAATATTCGTAGGAATTGTTCACTGACACCTGAGTCAGGAACATGAAAGGAAGAATTAAAAAAGGGAAAAAGGAGAACAAATTCTTAGCAATTTTAGACAAAACCAGCAATGCAGCCTGCCTTAGGTAGGATGCTTAAGGGGTGACAGCATCTTTCCTTTTGCGTAACCAGTCCCGTACCATAGAATCTCTGTTGACCAGTTAGGGTTCCTAGTGACTATAATACTAGGTGGCGACTCCTTGAACTAGACATTTTCCCCTAAAAGAACAAAATGTCAGATATATGTTCTTTTTTTTCAATCGAGTGTTAATTTTTAATCGGTCGCCGCGATGTCCGGGTGTGACAAAAGTCATACTAGGTCCTAATAGTTCAGGTTAGAATATAGATGTTTATCTTCGATCGTTGATTGATAAGTTGAAGTAGTGGTCATTCAAGGCTTTGACTTATGATGTATCGAGGAAACAAAAAAAATTTATGAAGGCAGCTTTGATGTGGACTATCAATGAGTTTTCAACTTATGAAATGGTTTATAGATGGAGCATACATGAAAAACTAGCATGTTCATTCTGTATGGAAAATAACAAGGCATTCACGTTAACAAACAGCGGTAAAATGTCTTTTTTTTAATGTCATTGGTAGTTCTTGCTAACGGATCACAAGTTTAGAAAGAATAGAAAGGACTTCTTATTAGCAGAGTTAAAGGGATGTTGCATCATCGCTTCTTTTAGGTGAATAATTATATAACGTGGTGTCAGAGTACAGTGACAATAAGTTTGATTTTCAATCGGGTAAGTAGAAGTTTTCTGGTTTTGGTTTGACCCATAATTAGGTAAAGTGAAATATTTTTTGGGAGCTTTCTTCCAATATTCTTTGTAATAACCTTGATGTCATGCATATAGAAAAGAACGTGTTTGAGAACATTTTCAATACAGTTATGGACATGAAGGGGAAGACAAAGGACATCATGAAGAAAATAAGGGATATATATATTTGTTTTGTTATCGTAAAAATATAAAGTTGACATATGTTGGGTCATGGGTTGCAAAGCCCAAAACCGGCTTCGTCTTGTACAAGAATGTATAGTTACTTGTCTGCTAATGACTTAAAAGTCTATGTTTTCTCAATGGACATGCCTCGAGCATACCAAGCTTGGTGAATTTGGAGGATTGCAGATTTTATGGAATGAAAAGTCATGACCGTCATGTGTTTATACAAACACTCATTCCATTAGCTTACTAGATTTATTGCCAAATAGGATATGAAATGCACTCATGAAGACCAATTACTTTTTTAGAGATATATGCTTCAACAAGTTGCAGACACAATACATGGAGCGGCTTGAAATGAATATCGTCCATATAATATGCAAACTTGAGATGATATTCCCTCCATCATTTTTCAACTGGATAGAGCATCTACTCTTACATTTATCGTTTGAGGCAAAAGTCGAAGGCCTAGTCCAATATAGATGGATGTATCTATTCGAGATATTAAGGTTTACACATATATCGTAATTAAAATTTTATTGTCTTTCTTTGCATATTTCAAAACATTCATTTAATATCATGCAGGTACTTGTTCAACCTTAAGAGAAAAGTAGAAAGCAAGGCACATGTTAAGGTTTTGATATGCGAGACCTATATTCTTAAAGATATCTTAACATTTATCTTATACTATTTTTAGCCTCAATTGAGAACAAGAATCAAACTCATTCCAAGAAATGACAATGATGGAGAAGTGCCTTCGAGTGAGAACTTGTCAATATTCTTTTATCATGGATGACCCATACAAAAAAATATTGTGAGGGAAGATACTTGTCAGAAATAAAATTCAGACAAGCACATAATTATATGCTATTTAACTGTAATGAACTAAGATATTTTATTCAATAAGTATACTACTTATCATGTCATTATTTTCAAACAATCTATCTCTTATAATATCATAAATTAATACATTATTGAATTCCTCGCATGCAACAACATCAATATTTACTGGCTCAAAACTCATAGCTGACTAAATCCTAAATCTTTCGATTATAAGATGAACAATTTTTCACATAGTTAAAAACACATGGAAGTACTGTTTAATTATTCTTATCTCTCAGGATAATTAATTTCATTACACATTTCTCATTAAATATTCATGGTTGTACTTCATTTACCAGGTTTATTAATTAGGAGGGAATGCTAGTGTTACTTTGTCTTTACTAAGTTCGGGTCTTGAAAGATAAGTGAAGTGCTACAACAAGAATTCCATCAATGCACATGTGTTTGATACTAAAGAATATAGGTAGGGTAGAAAGACATATAACAATGGGGTTTGTGTTAAGGGATTGACTTCTAATGAGTTTGAAATTGACTACTATGAGAAGTTGGAAGATATCATTGAATTGCAATATCATAGCGAGCATAATAAAGTATTTTATTCAAATACTATTGGTATGACACCACTAACAGAGGAATCATAGTAGATTCTCATCATGGTTTGGTCAAAATTAATTCAAATGCTAGACTCCGCAATGTCGATGATGTCTTTGTTTTTGCCAAGTAATGCTAGTAAGTTTATTACACATATACTCCGTCCTTTAAAAAGGATTGTTTAAGAGCTGATTGGTTATCCATAGTGAAAACCAAACTTAGGAATTGTGTCGAGGTTGTTCAGGATGGCAACGATGAATTAATTGTGGGAGATGATGTCTTTCAACTTAGTGAGTTAGTTGATCCAAATCAAGTTGCTCTGTCTAATGACTTAGAAACAAAATTCATATTTTTGCATCGCCGAGAATATTTTTATTGATGTTGAGACTAAGGAATCGAATGATGTTTTGAGTTCTAGCGAAAATACACAAGATGATGAAGATGATAGTGACGAAATCAACGTACAAGATTGTGATGGAGATAAGGACGGGTCAATTGACAAAGAATAAGAGAATTCTAATTAATTTGCACAACATGAATATGTAATGCCATGAAATATAATGTAATATTTATGGATGAAATTCACTTCAATATAATGACAATGATGTTAATTTATAATTGAATGACAATGAAATATTTATTTTATTATTGTGATGTGAAACGGTGTTATTGTGTTGTGTGTGCAACTGTGAATGTAACTATTTGAAGTAAGGAATATGATATAATTTAGCATCAGTTACTGTTTTAAACCGATAAAAATACCGACAGACTATATATTACATATAGGTATACCAATAAAATGTATCTGTCGATATATTCTAGAGACCATAATAATTGTTTTCATTCACTTTGACATTGTTCATGGTATTCATTACATACGAGTATACCCACAAAATGTGTTTATCGGTATATTACAGAGATACTGGGAATTGTGCCCCTTTACCCTAGCACTATTCGTGGTGTTTATTACATACGGGTATATCGACAAAATGTGTCCGTCGGTATATTCTAAAGACTATGGGAAATGTTCACTTCTTAATGCGGTGATAATTAATGATCTTTTGACTGTTCATTTTTTCCCCGTGAAATCACTAACGGAATGAAAAGTTATTGATAATATGTGAAAGACTTTTTGAATATTTTTGTTCAAGTTGAAAATTTTTCATTTGACTTTACAGACAAAATCACTTACGGAAATATAAAAAATATTAATATTTAATTGCTTATTGGTAATCCCATCGATAAAGACTAAAATAAAAGACCATAATCATGGCAGACGGCGCTTCATCTTTTTCTTTCTTCTTCTTTCTTCTTCTCTCACACACCTCTTTCTCTCTCTCGATCTTCTCCTCTCTCTCTCCTTCTCACCTGAAATCAAGCATTATCTTCTCTTCTCATCCTAAGGTATGTTGTTTCTTTTTTCATTTTTCTTCTTATTTTTCTTTTTTTAGGGTTTATTAACAATGTCTTTTCTTCTTTTTTCTTTCTTTTTAATTAAGAGCTAAAATAAAGCATGCCATTAAGGCAATAATTTTTCATTCCTTTTTATCCTTTTTTTGCAAATTTTTTTCATTATTTTTTTTTTCAATTTTATGTTCCTAATAATTTTATGAATTAATAAATGACATGAATTTTAGTTGTTATTGAAATAAGTTTTGCATTCTTTGTTGAATTTTAATTGTTTTTTGTTTCAATTTTGTTGTTCAATTTCAATTAAATGTGTTGGTTTAATTTTAATTGTTATTTTGAATTTATTCCATTTAGAATAATTTTTTGTAAATTAAGGATTAAAAATATTATCACTTAGAAATAATTGTGTTAAATTTTAGTTTTTGTTGAAATAATTTTTGGATTATTTTGTTGAATTTTAGTTTTTAGTTTTTCACTTTTCTTGTTCAATTTCAATTAAATGTGTAGGATTAATTTTAATTATTATTTTGAATTTTTTTAAATTTAGAATAATTTATTGTAAACTTATGATTAAAAATATTATCATGTAGAAAATAAAAATTTTCTATGTAATTGAATTATACTAAATTGTTAGAAGAAATTGAATAAACTCAACTGGTTTGAGGCATATATTAAGTGTATTTATAAGTTTAAAAATTTTGGGTAGTCTCCCGTATAAGAGAGATGCTGCTAATTTTTTTTTTTAAAAAAATAGGAATCGCTACTAGTTTTTCTAGAAGCGATGCTAACAACCATGAGTCATTAGGTGTCAACCAATAACAGGCACCTAAGGCACAAACATCAACTCACGACGCGGGCTCGTCGAGTGCGAAGTAGTAATATCGAGGGGGGGTCCCTTCACAGCGGGATTCATTTACCCGCAAGTATGAAGCTCAATGGAAGGATGACATTTTAATGTAAGTTTGTTTTGCTTTCACAATGACATGTTTAATAATTTTTAAAAAAATAATATCATTTAATGAATACAATTTCAGGTTTACAAACATTCAGGTTGTAAGAACAATAACTTCGGTCATTAAATCATTGATGGAAATCCCATTGTTTCAATGAAGATAGGTTTTCAAACATCTTGAATGAAAACCTCAAGTCGATGCATGATTTTCAAGGTTCAAGGTTAGTATTAACTTAAATATTTTTTAATGTTAATTTGGACCGTTTATTAAAATGACTGAAATTTTTCTTTTATAAATTTTTACTTTAAGAGAAAATCTGAATGGGAGAGAGCTGATAATAATTTTATGAGGAAGGTTTAGGATAATTACACTGCAATTAGGTAAGATCGAATTCAAGATAATGTTTTTACTCCAACTATTAAAATTTTATTTTTCATTTACTAACAGATAATTAATTTATATCATATAGGTTACATGATTTTTGGTATGAGACTAAAAAATAAGCCAAAAAATATGTGAAAGAAAGAGAGCTTCTAGGTTGAAATGACGTAACAGTTTAGAAGGATTTTAGATCGTCGTACATCTCAAAGGCTATATGGGCATAATATATTTAGCACGTGACGTCCACGCATTTCACTCGATAATAGGAACTTTTTAACTAAATCCAGTTTTTTTATTAGTTTTTTTTATAGATATATTGAATTGACAACATTTTTTATTGCAGGCAACAGTTTTTGTACTCGAGCCAAGCCCGATAAAAGTTTTTGTTGAAACGCATGTGCAAAGCGATGACCTTCAAAAAAAGGTTGTAGTAGTGATAGCCGAGCTCAACACTTTATGGTATGTTGGTTTTTAATTATTTTTTTCTTAAGTTATTATGTCCTTGAATTTGATCAATTTATTCTTTTCTTCCAAGGATACATATAATAGCCAGTTGAATGAGAGATACAGGGATGAGCTTTCAAACCATCTGGATATCGATCTAGATTTATGGTTGGAGGGAGGATTGTTCGGTGGAACTAATAGAAATCGAGTGTATGGACTCTCTAACACTATGACCGAAAACTTGTGGATGACCCATAGTGCTTCAGTCATTGGATGCTCGCAATCAATTCCAACCAGTCAAACTCTGGAGTTCGCAGCAATGTTAGACCCAACGGGTACAAGATCGGGACAACCCATCTTAATGATAAATATGAACGACTCATTGTTGTTTATGAAGAACTTCATCAATTGGTAGTGGAGATGAGATCATAGATGGGTGGTTCATGTGCACCCCCTAATTGGCTCTACAGTCCCGGCAACAACTTGCCTCCTCCTCCTGCTCCTTCAGTGCCGCCTCTATTTTAGATTTATTGTATTCGAACATACAAATGTTTAAATTTGTAATACATATATGATTTTTATACTAATTTATTAATTTTAATTATTTTTCTACTTTTGTTCAATATATTTGTTTTAAAAAATACTTTTAAAATATTACTAACGACACAATTCCATCGGTATATTCCAGAAAGTTGAAAAAGAATTACTGCAAATGCTACTATTATATTTTTGTATTTATGTTCAATATATTTTTTAAAAATATTATTGACAGGGTCATCGACAAAACAACTTCATCATTATATTTATTACCGACAGACTCACCAATAATCCATAAATTACTGACGAGAGTTTTTCCGAATGATCATTTCCATCCGTGTGTCTGTCGATAACATACGTACCGACAGACTGCTAGTGTAAATACCGACAGAAATGTTTGTCGGTAAACCTGTTAAATTTGGTAGTGTTCCAAGTTAAAAAAAATATAATTTATCTACAAGTTGTTGTTCTTAGTCTATCTAGTCATTAACCTCCTGTGAGTATGAAATATTAGCCTAAAACGAAGTATTATTTAGGAAGTGAGAAAGCGGTTATAATTTAAAGTGATTTTCGCTCACAAATATATTAAAATAATATTTTTTTATTTAAAAAAATATTTTTAACATTGACACATCAAAATAATCTATAAATATATAAAAAACTTAAACAAAAAAAATATTTTTAAATTTTGTAAAAAATACGGTATCAACCGCCATTCAAACACCCTCGGTGTGAAGGCATGGAAACACACAGGTCAAAGATAATAGGAAACTGGGAAACTGGGAATGAACTTGTTCATGAATGCGGTGCTGTCAGTGGTGAGACTGCAGTGCAGGGAAGACGATAAAAGGAAGCGGTTTTTTTAAATCAAAATTAATTACATGCAGCTTGAACTCTCGAACTCTCAGGTTATATTATTGTGTTTCAGCGCAGAGAGGTCAAATCTCATATTTGTATATTCTGTTTTTTTTTTGGGGTTTTTTTAATTGGTTGTCTTCAGTTTTCCTTTATAAGAAATTGGAAATGTCAATCAAGAAGAAAAGTTCATCTGAGTTGAACTACATATGTTTCCTTTTTGTGAAAAAGAGAACTTGAAATCATATGGACTACATCTTTCAATCAAGGTCATGCAGTTCACAAACTTACAGGCATTAGTCATGGATCTTCAAGGAAAGAAGGCAAAGCATATCAATATTCAAATAAGTAAATCCAATGATGGGTGTAATTTAGGAACCTACAGATTTTGGCTGTTTTGGAGGAATGAGTCTTGCACTGTTCCAGTCAGCTTGTTGCCACTCAAAAACCTGGTAAGAACCACACTCAAACTTTCAGCATAATTTATTGCGCCATCGTTGATAAGATTTCAATAACCAAATTCCAAATTATCAGACTTTAACATTGCTCACGTAAACTGTCGTTGTATTGTATTAGGAGGAATCTCCCCAACCAACTTGTTAAAAGTTAAGTCGCTGCAAGAAATTACAGCAAACGAAATTTTAGGCTTCAGTCTCTGAAGAAGATTTTACATCTTTGTAAATATAATGGCAATAAACAGGTGAAAATATAAATATATATGTATATGTCTCATAATTAAAGGTTATTAAATTCTTTGAAGTAATCCTCTATTTATATTCTTCCTTGGAGAGTTGCAGTTGCTTGAAATCACTACCTTCTCATAGGAGCTCATCGGTTGTGAAAATAAGTCAATGTTATGTTAGAAGCTAGTTGTGATTCTTCTACACACTCTAGTAGGACTTTAGTTATTATATACCCAGGATTATATATTAATGTAGGATTTTTAACTTATCCTAACGACGTGATGATTCAGGCAGATCCCACGGACCAGCTGTACTTGGAGATCATAATGGAAAAATGTGGCAGAATTGAAATGTATAAAAAGAAATTCTATGTTGCTTAGCAGCAGATGTAAGGCGATGAGTGAGTTCACACTTACAGTGTTTTTTCCACTTTCCATGCGTCTTCTGGGATTGTTCCAGTTAAATTGATGTTCCTCAGAACCCTTGCAACAAGTTACAGGTTGGTTAAACAGTTCTGAACAGAACATATCCTCAACTTTACTGTGAAAAAAAATGAAGTTATGAAGCAGTTCACATACAAGTTATCCCTTTTAATCGTCGCGTTAGGTAACTGAAACTCTGGTCCAGGCATATCAGTAATCCTCCTGCAGAACAGTATGAGACCTTGAATACAAGTTAAATGTTCAATTCCCTTCATTTATCTCTCTCTCTCTCCCTCCCTCTCTCTCACACACAAAGAGAATTCTTCAATAATTAATACAGCAGGAGGCATGCAGCACAATAAAGTGGTTTTACTCACAAATCAGACAACTTTTCCAAATGAAAAATTTTACGAGGTATGGGTCCTTGCAATCCAGTCGCGTACAATTCACTTCATTAGTCACGAAAAGAACAAAAAATCTCAATAAAGTGCATCATGTTGCATTAGAATGAATTAAGATTTGTGAAGATAAACATCTCACAGCTTTTGAAGTTGAGTCCAGTTCCCAATGAACTTGGGTACGGTGCCTTTAAGATTATTATCACTTACGCGACTGCACATTGAATATGTTAAATTATCAAAAAAAAAAAAAAAAAGAGTTTAAGGAAAATAAGTGAGGGCTTACAAATCCTTCAAGTTTTTTATCTGCGCAAGTTCCTCTGGCAAGGTCCCCACTAACTTATTGCCGGAGAGTATCCTGAAATTGTTGATTCACGGCATCAAAGCAAAGATTTCAACTAATGAAAACGAAATCTCTGGCAAGTCTTCACAATGGAGAATTTAGTTAAATGTCTTACAGAGTTTTTAAGTTGACAAGCTTGCCAAGCTCAGGTGGGACAACACCAGAAAACTGATTTGATTCAAGGCTCCTATATTTTATAATTGCATTTGATAAAGTGAAATAACCATTAGAGAACAAAGTAAACTAGCATTGCTTGCAATATTCGAATAACTCAAACTAGAGGTAGAGCACTATAACAGATTCAAGCCATACAAGTAGGTGAGGGCAGTAAAACTTCCCA
>Ga0325414_1004123_pt1 | contig 15187 bp, 5 predicted proteins | sample PopdelMetagenome_8_FD_206183 | JGI IMG/M metagenome (GOLD analysis project Ga0325414, IMG submission 206183) | Populus deltoides microbial communities from Bellville, Georgia, United States - Leaf-PdKOR-R3 | ecosystem: Host-associated > Plants > Phyllosphere > Phylloplane/Leaf | place: USA...
AAATAAGTTATCCAACCTTCCACATCTATACATGTTTTCTCCATCTAGTTCTTCAGGGGTTGTAAACTGAGTCAATGCATCTTCAAGTGACTCAACCCAACCAAATATCTCTAGTGTAAGATCCATAATATTCTCATATCTTTCTGACTCATGATGACATCTCAGGCATTTGACCTAGTAGCAAACATTTAACCTCTTCATGTTTGTTGTGTAGGATAAGTCTTTAACTAAAATGACAGAAATGAGGATGCACAAAAAAGAAATAAACATAATTGCAGTGAAACAAAAAGACAGTTCAAAGAACCAAAGAAGCAACACCTTCGACCTAAGACGCCCACCAAAAGTAAGCTGTATGAAAGTTGTTTCCTGCAATCTGGGATCAACCTTGTCTTCACCACCCAGTTTCTCCAAGCATATGGATTGCATTGATGCAATCAGAAGCCTGGATGAAGAGCACGCATAAATAGGAGGAAAGAATTATGAAGCAAAGTGGGACTAGCATCTCCAATATGAAATTTGAAACCAAGATAAAAACATCAGCTAGTGAATCTTTAGAAGACCTTAAGAACTCATGTGCATCTTCTTGACTTCCATCGCCAATCTGATGATTAATTTTTCGCATATGCAGTAGGATTCTACTGGGAGACAGAGGGCCCCCACATTCTCTTAACATCAATACGTGCTGCTCAAGTTCACACATGAGACACCAAACTATCTCACAACCTAACAAGCATATGCAGATATGAAAATTAGAAATTTCAGAGAAAAATACTACTGTACTTTTTAAATACCCACACAACAGGAAAAATCAGAAAAGAAGAATACAGGCTCTTGAATGTGATCTACGAAGCAAGAAGACGATCAGAGGTTTTGTGCAGGTTAAACATTGGAGGACAGCATTGGCATAGCAACTGCAAAATAGAAAATGTGAGTAATAGAAAAGGCACAAGAAAATAATCAGCTTGTTACATTCAGAAATAAGAGCCTAGCTTGTTATAAATTTATATAAACATGCTCCTTTTATACTTGAACTTACAATCACAAAAGGTAAATAAATTTCTGGTTAGTCTCGTCACAAGTACATGTAAGCCTTCATCAATTAACAGTAACTGCCTAGCATATAAATGTCAATATTCAAACATAAGATTTACAATACAGGCATTCACCCATGTAAAAGTTGACTGCTCACAATCTATGTGCAGTAAAATTCAAACTAGCAGCTAGTTTATGTTTCAGTTTATGAACGGCAGCATGGTAAATTGACATTCTCTTCATTTTGCTTTAGCTCACAAAAACCATTGCACACATCTTTATTTTGCATTAGAGAAACATCCATTCATACCTGTTTCCACAATTTACAAGTCCTCTAGGTGTTAAGTCGATAACTTCACAATTGAAGATGTTCACAAATTCTTCATAAGGGAACAGCATCTGAGATGAAATGATATGATAACCCGAAGAAATATTCCATTATGACTGACTTCATAGCCGGGTCAAATAACCAAAACACAAAAAAGGACAGCGCAAACTGAACTCTCAAAAGCTTAAATAGAACTCAAAACTAACCCTTATTTTTTTGTGAGTAGCATTAACCTCTGTTATATCTTGAGTAGCATGTTTTGACGACTTCCTTGAATCCATCATCTTCATAATACCAATGCTTGTAACCCCATTGGTTCCTGCTGCAGGGTTTGCATTGCGCATTCTTGCAACTTCTGCATCACAGGTATACATTTAAAAGAAGTTCAGAGAATAACTGATATATTGGGTAAGGTGATCCATTAAACCTACTTGAATCATCTGTAAGTTGTCCTTTTCCATCTATTTTAAAATAGGATTGGTCTCCAGAGAATTTCATCTTTGATTTTGATGATTTCAAAGATTTGTTTCCCATGGCATGCAATGCAGTATTAGCTTTCACATTTCCATTCGTAACTGGTGTTTCATAAGAACATTTTGGTCCCGCCATTTCACCATCAACAGATGCTTCCGCATTAGAGAAATCTACTACATTAAAAACAAAGTTTGTTCCAATTTCATGTGCATTTATCCCATATTTTCCTGCATTCAATGAGCTTGAGGACCCACGGTACATTTCTTTGTTTGATTTGCATGAAACTTGCTTGTCTGGACTTCTTCTGTGTAGCATAGCTTCTTGAGAGGTAACAGTTGCAGGACAATTACCAGCAGCACAAGCACCAGTGCTTGTTAAAGGATGGACATTATTATCTGAAAGACCAGTATCCATTGCAGGCTGCTTGCTATTATACCCTAAGGAAAATAAGTCCAAGCCATCACTGATTGATAACTTCTCAGGGATGGATTCATCACATGAGGTAGCCATAGGAGATGAGCATGAACTTGTAGTTTCCAACCGTTGGCACTCTTCCTTGTGGACTTGTCTCCAATGAATTATTTGACACTTTCCAGAACTGCATGAGGGTTTATGATGAAAATTAACAAACTTGAAACTTGGTTCAGTAAGTTATGGTTTATATCTACAAGTAGGAAATGTGCATCACATGCATTACTTTGGTTCCCCAGCTCCATGGTTGATGCTAAACAGACTATAAGAGACACATCAATTTGGGGTGGGGGGTCAAAAGAAAAAACAAGAAATCATGTTTGCAGGTTTATTAACATGATCTGCGCAAAATTGCAACAAGAAATTAACAACTAAAACTTGTTTTATATCTGAAAAAGACCCTTGCATACATACAGCAGAAATTTTGTGTAAAGTTTCCCATAGAATTAAACCCTATGCTTGCTTGTCTGAGGAAGGGCAACAGTTTCTTACATGGTCAACAGTACAGGGAGTGAACATGATTTAATGGTTTTTTGACCTGCACTTTGGGTATGTGGAGGGAAAGAATGTGATCAAATTGAATCAGAGATTTTACCCAGTGAAACTGGTCTGTTATTTGCCTTTCACTCCTGAAGCCAAGGATTTATTAGCCTATAGATTCATTTCTCCAGATAGAAGACAGAAAACAGACAGATGAATACGAAGAAAAAAAATCAGTGCAACAAACCAGTTTGTAGCTTTGATGCTTTTGTGATTACTGGTAAACTCAGCAAACCTTCAGATGAATTCTCTACATTTGGCTCTTTGTTTCATTTACTTTAATAAATTAACGAAAAAATAGAACCTCCAAAGCTTTGAAAAGAAGCATTTGGTACTCACTCACAGGACCTGGATGGTTTTGAAACTGACATATTCTATGAGCAATACAAATACTTGTCTACAATTACAGAAATCTTATGACAGACATTATTTAGACCATCCACGGTCAAGATCTTGCCTTTTTAATTGCTTTCTAAACAGTGGATTTTGTTTGTGCAAATTTAAGGAAATACAGATAGTATGACAAATATTTCCTTATTGAGGCCAGGGCAGACAGAAACAGGATAGTTTAGTAGAAGTAAGAAATAAACACATTTATCTAGAGAAAAAGGACAATTAAAGTACCAATATCTAACAGACTTGCATCTGGAGCAGCGGGTTGTAGCTGGACTAAAGCATCTAGCACATACATGAATTCCATTCTTTGAAGTAGACATAGGAGGAATGATACAAGCAGTAGCCATTACTTCTGCTCTAAAAGCTTCTTCAGCAGCCAGTTGAGCAAGCAAACTTATCCTCTCTCTCTTCTTTGCAGACTCACTCCATTTCCCAAGCAAAATGTAAGCAACCAGAGGAAGCACGACCAAGACAAGAAACAGGACAGGTATATCAGCTCCCCTTGGTTCAAGCATGTCCCCGCCAGAATATTCATATCCAAACTCCTCCCAAAATCAATAACCACAATAAGTCCCTTTGATCTACATAAGCGAAGCTAAATCAACACCCAAAGCCAAAAATAAGAAAATCATCCTCCGCCATTCAACCTGCCAAAATTTTCAAGCCGTGAATCCTCACAACTCAACATGGCATTACAAATAGGAAAGCACATTCTCCATTTTCCCTTGGAGTCAATCATAGATAACCGAACACATATTAATAGAGTTAGTATTTTTCAATGCGCAAACTTGTACTAAATCAGAAGAGAAGCAAGAAATCTATTTCCCCCCCTTAACAGAATACAACAAAATGGGAACATTTTCTAAAATTTGCATAAACTATTCAAAAAATAATAACTAGAAAGTGTCAGTGGCAATATGCCAGCTAGTACTATCTTTAGAAATCTGATACTTTGGTTCACAAGGTCCCTTCAAACCCAGGAGTCAGTAAACACTCGCATTGCACAAAATATAAACCCTCAATCAAATGAAGACTGGCATGACCCATTTCTATGTAGACCCCCAAAAGGAAAAATAATTGTAATCCAATAATAATAATAATAATAATAATAAAATTGTGAAACCCCCCCATCTCCAATTTCACATTTCTACACAATCTATTAACAAAGAAAAAAAAACCACAAAGTCCAACATTTTAGAAGCAAGAACCGTAAAAACAACCTCAGAAAACAATACTTAATGTTGTTTGAGACAAATGAGCAAAGAAATCCTACACATTAGTTCACTTATGTTCTCAGATTAAATTAAAGTACAAGAAAGGTACAAGATGGTTAAACCATGACAAATAAAACAATAAACGAAAAAAGACGTTTTCACAAATCCACAAATACGTACATGCCTACCTCAAGTCATGAAGCAAAAAAAAAGAAAACGGAATGAAATCTTAAAGCCCACAAAAGAAACAACAGTTTCACTTCTTTCTTCTCCTTCTCCTTCTCCTTCTCTTCAAAAAGATTCCTTGATTCCTCATATAGAAAAACTAAGCACGCAGTACGATACAAAACTGCACCAAATTCTCTAGCTTCACACTTTCTTTCTTTCTACCCTCTCATTCACTTTTCAACATTTAGGGTTTTCTTCTATATCTTATCACTCACTCAAAAACTATACACCCTAGTCAATGCCCCAACACGTGGCAGATGCCCATTTAGTAGTTCTACATAGGGATGGTGAGATGACTATCTGATTGAGTGTAAGCCGTTGGATATTCTGAATTTTGGGGTGTGCTTTTAGACAGGAGGTGGTCTTGGAAAGATAGCACATGTTCTTCCCAATAATTTTCACTCGAGCCACGTGTACGTGTGGGATCGATCGTGAAGGATAAATGGTGTGTTGGGCAGAGAAGAATTTTGTAATTCTGTTAATAATAAAGAAAGAGGAAAAAGAAAAGTTAGTACAATTACAGTGTGTGAAATGCATAAAGTTATGGTACAGCGAAAAATAATTTAAGTTTTTAACAGTGTCGTTCTGAGTGTTCAGACGACAGAGCCCATGAAATGAATATGAGATGCAATTATGTTTCGGTTGTAATTACAGTTTAAAATATATTAAAATAATATTTTTTTATTTTTTAAATTATTTTTAAAATCAGTATATTAAAATATCCAAAAATATAAAAAAAAATATTTTTTAGCAAAAAATAAAATTGATTTTTGCACTTATTTTTTGACCTGCGTTCCGCAATTTTGGGGGCTTGATTTTTTTTTCAAAAAAATTTAGATTCATCTTTGTCAATAGAAAAAAAAAATTATAAATGTTTAATGATAAATAAATATAAATTTAGAAAAGTCTAGAGATAGATATTTAATATTGTAATACAGTCTATTAATCTAATTGTATTTAATACTTTATTTATTTTATTTAATTAAATGATAATAGAAATAGACGTATATTAAATTGATTGAATAAAATTAAAGAAAAAAAAACCTCGCAAAGTTGCACTTATTAAAAATACTATCCAAAAATAAATATTTTTTATTTTTAAAAATAAAGTTGAATCATATAAAACATAAAAAATATTATATATGAATTAGAAAAATCTATTCAAAATTTAAATACATACAAAATACTTACAAAACAACCATTATTTAAAAAAAAACACATGTAAAAAAAGAAGCATGACTTTTTTTATTAAAAAAAAGGCCAAATTTAATGAAGAAAACAAAAAAGAAAGAGAGAAAAAGGCTAGGCATCACTAAACCTGGTAAGTTAGACCAACTCTTGGCCCATTTAGGAGGGCCCAAGTGCGGGCCTATTTTTTAAAAGATGTAATTTGGATGGACGATATGTTGTATGTCCTAATGTTTTTTGAAAAAAAAAATAAGTCAGATAATACATCGTTTGTTAAGACAGATGACATGTCGCCTAACTAAACCCAGATTTTGGCCACTATAAAGACCGAAAAACTACGGTTGAATTTTTTTTACCCAAAAATTTATTTTTCAATCCATTTTTAACTCAAAGTACCTAGAAAACACCCTAGAAACCTTAATAAATCCATTTATGACCTTAAAAAACCCAAAAAAATCCCAAAACCTGAAATTAACCTAAACCAAAAATCTTCCTGAGCTCAAATATTTTTTTAAGGCACTTTCAAGATAAAAAAAAAACTTCTAAGTTGAACTTCTCTCATCAAATGAAATTATTTAACATAAAAATTGAATGTTTTGGTGGCCTAAATCGGTGCCAACAATAATTTTCTCTCTCAACCGTTGAAATTAAAGAATCTCTCTCTCTTGTCTCTCAAACTAAGGATTAAAAACTAACAAAATTGAAATTTTATACCAAAATTAAATTGAGAAAATATTAAGGATTAACAATGCATATTTGTACACTATTTTGGCCATACCTTTTAGATTTTTATTACTACTCTATTACATTCTTTTTTCTTATTACAGTATTGAATCAATAACATAATATTCATTAGCTTCTTTTCTTCACTAACTTTTATAAAATTGGCTTCTATGTTCTTTTTTTTTTCAATTTTACTCCTTAAAATTTTTGTAAAGACAAATTTGGTCCCTTAAATTTAAGTGTTTTTATAAACCTTATGGGATTTATGGATGACATTATAAGTGGTTTTAGAAAATAGTGTTTTATAAGCCAAAATCAACTCATCATACCAACACAGTCTAAGTAAGAACAAAGGAAAAGACTCAAATGATGACAAATAAGAATTAAAAAACGAAATAATCTTCTAAATAACAAAGAGAGTGTTAGCAAGGGTGATGAGAATACAAAATGTCCTATTTTTTTCTCCCTTAACTTTTAGTCTTTTATACTTCTTTACTTACTAAATATAATCATTATTCTTCTATTTTGATTTACGATGCAAATAAAGCCATTAAATGAAAAATGACACTCTTCAGGCTATTTTGAACAGTTTCAATATCACTTTATAATCTAGGCATAACAAACTCATCTGAGCTTCGATTTAGATTATTCAAAATGCTATGGAACACTAATAAAAAGTTATACAACTTTTATATTTTGAGTTTTGAGAGATATTGATTGCATCGAGGTTGAAATTGGGCATAAAATCAATGTACTTGTATTGCCAACGTGTTGGAACGTTATTTGGCTTGCTAATCTAATACATAAACCTGATGTGATTTATTTTCAAAAGCTTCCAGATTTGGTGCATGAATTCCAGCTGAAAATATCACTTTCCTAGTTATATTAGGAAACTACTTTATTATTTAATATTTTCATTACTTAGTCAAATTTGGTTGTTAGTATTTAAGGATAATATTTAGATATTTAAGGGCCTTCTAATATAGGGAATAAATTTTAAAAAGAAAGAAAATCAACAAACTAGGGACATCTCTTTCTCCTTTTTCCCCTAACAACTACTTTAGGTTTTCATCATGGTCTTGCATGGTTGAATTTTTATAATTAGTTAAAGAAGATAAAAGCCTTGGAAACAATAAGACTACGAGATCTGATTTGCTTTTATTGTTCAATTTACACTTTGAATAATGGATATTATTATGTGTATATTTTCATAATTGTCTCATTTAATTACTAGAAGGTCTACTAGTGTATTATTCATCGCAATCTGTTGATAATATCAAATCTGTAATTATTTTATCCCTCTAATTTGCGAAGAAACTAAGTTTTAATGATTTGCTTTATTATAAACTATTAAATCTTAGAAAGAATATTAAACTAAATTAAATGCAAACACTTGTGCTTATGTTGTTTAGTTTTATCGATCTTTTTAATTCTCATAGTTGCTTATTAGATTATACTTCCAGTGCTTGTCTTAGGTTATTTAGTAGTAGGGATTAATTAGATCACTTGTTTCTAGTTAACTACAATTAAGAAGAGATATGAAAATAATTTCAATGGTGAAAATTCAAAGTGTGAATTGATATATACTTGCATCGATGATCAGTTGTAAAATTCTAATGGTAGATGTTGACTTAAATCAGGGTTTGTTCTTCTTGTTAATTTCGATCCTTTAATTAGAATTGTTCCTTGGTTTTTTTTTTCTTGTAATTGTTTTTGTTATACTTAGACCCCTCTCATCCTTGTTCACGTAGCATAAAACCAAGCTAGATACTCTTTGTGAGAACGATTCTTACTTACACCACTACATGTATTTTTAAGTGATTTGGTTTTATATTTGGTTGCCTGCGATAGCACACCAAAGGGTCAAGGCATGAAAACAATAATTAGTATCTAATTATTGTTGTTATAATCCTTTTAAAATGACTAAATACATCCATGAAACCAATCTAGCTAAATCAATGAAACATTCTATATTATCTTAAAAGAAGAGGGTTAACCTCAACACCAACCCCATCATCTAAATAATTAAATTAATCATTGATGAATTTTGTTTTATATATACCCTTGACACTTCCCTCAGGTCATTGTTAGTGGTTGATTATATTTGCTTAAGTCAAATGCATGTTGTTTATGATTAAGAATATAAAAAATAGTAAATGGAACAATGTTGAAATGTGTTTTTGGTTGTTATAGGTAGTATAGACTTTGCTTACTATTTCGCTTATGATTTTCTGTTTCTTATTGTTTTGATGATTCAAACAAGTTGTGTTAAGCATGCTTAAGCTATGGTTGCTAAGTTTATGTTATTTCCTAGGTTCTTAATGCTTGTTTCTGGGTTAAACTTTTACTCGGCAGTTCTAGGTTTTTCTAGGTTTCTAGGTTGATATTCATTGGATGAACATTGCTTTAGGTCCTTGACTTCTATGTGTTTTGGATCAATTGTCAGCTCTTAAATGTATTTTAACTTGTTGATCATTAATTTAGGATCCTAAGGGTTTAAAAGCACCGAAATCATGGCATTTGATCGTCGGTTCTTTCGTTTTCTTCACAAAAAAATCCAATAATTATGATATCAGGTTGATTATCGTGTTAATCTAATCCCTAAATCTTGTTTGAATGTTGTTTTTACATGTCTTAATGCCTTTAATTTGACGTGATCTAGTCTGAAACGAGATTCACGTTGTTGGGTTCTTCAACGTGTTCTTCATGAATTTCCAGCAAAAACCTTTTGTTAGATCTTCATTTGCTTTGTTTTTGTCTTTAGATTATGTTTATGGGTTTGGTCCTCGGGCTAGGAAGACTTGCACTGTAAGATACTAACCTAGTATTAAAAATACTTGCTTTTCTTTAAAAAATACAAACAAATCAAACAAATTCCATATACAAAATATACAAATATATGTTTTATTTGTGTGCATATAATCAAATTCTAAAAGTTTTTTCATGCATATTTTATATAAAAAAAATAAAAATTGTATTTTTATCATGCTTTGAAAAAAAATACAATATTGGATATTACAACCAGTTTATGATTATCTATTAAGATTATACCAAAATCTCAAAAATACCATAAAAATGAATTTATTTAATTAATATTTGAGGTATGAATTTTACAACATAATGTATATTCCCAATATTAAATGAATTAATAAAGATAAATTCTAGGAATTAGTTATAGAATTTAATATTTGGGGTATAAAATTACATTGTAAAGTATATCCCCATGTATTAAAGATACAGAGTAGAAATAAATACAACATTGCAATTTAAGCTTTAGAATGATTAGGTTTTAGTGTGATAAGACAGAGACCTCTTTACTAAAGAGGATATGTCTTGAACCTTAGACAGACCAACGAATAAAAACATAACTCAGAAAAACACAATCGATCAATAATGTAGTTTATCATAGGTAGGGTGCACTAGGGGTAATGCGTCTTTCCTATGCACAACTAATCCCTTTACCCAAACTCTAACAGACCAATAAGTTTTTTGATTCAAGATTTTGAGCTTGGGCTTTGGTTTACTGTAAAATAATTTATTGTTTTATAAAAGAATTATTTTTTGCTAACGCATTTTGTTTGGTCAGCCCAGAAATTAACAGCTTGACTAGTAGCCTTTCACTTATTCAAAAATTTGATTTTTTAAGTAAAAACATCTAGTTTTTAAGGTAACAATTGTAAGGTTTTTCATCTATTTATGACAGGTAATTAGGAAAAATGACGAGAGTTAATTTTGGTAATTCTTTATTATTCTTTGTTCTAAAAATCAATATAAAAAGATTTAATGAGAGATGTTTTGTGCACCTTTGTAACATTTTATTTGTCTTCTCCTACAATCTTTTTCAATTGATTTTGCCTCTAGTTTTTTCCTCTTTTCCCCTCTGTTCTAGAGCTTAGGTTCTTACCCTTTATAGAGATATTTTGAGTCTTGTTCTCATGACATCTTGAACCTTGTTTAAAAGCACAACTAAAAAATTAACAACAAAGCTTTGAGAAATGATCAATAAAGCTTTAAGAAAAAAAGGTTTATTCTTGGCAAAAACATATTTTTATTTGAATCTGATTGTAAGTGCTTTAACAATTAAGTATCTTACATCTACACTGACTTTAGTTTAGTATGATATTTTTTTTTATGTGTTAGTATGCATGCTAAGATCTTGGTTTGATTCAAGTGTTATCTTAAAATATTCAAATGTATGCTTAATATAGATATTAGATTTTGTTTTTAAATTTTAATGCAAGAATATATATTTTTACCTTGTTATATAAAATTTTAAATAATAAAAGCTACATAATTGAAACCTTTAAATTATCACTAACAATAATTTCCACTTCTATAAATGAACTTGAAATTTTATTTTCAAGGAAATTTTTAGCATGGTTTGGAAAATTTTCAACTTGGGTGTTATGCCAAAAGATATTAGTAATGCCTTTATTACACTAATATGAAAGTTAGGTTTCTGCCTTTTAAGTATTTAGGTATTCCATTAGATGAGAGTTTGAAACAATTTTTTACTTAGAACCTATTTTTCTAAAAGATAAAAAAAAAAGGCTTTTTTAATTTGGAATGGAAAATGCTTTCTTCAAGTGGAAGAATATGTTTACTTAAATTAGCTTTGTCAAGTCTACCTCTTTATTATCTTTCCATTCATAAACTACAAAAGAGTATTTCATATAAATGATGTAGTAGAAAAGGATGTAATTGAAAATAAAATTCAACTAAAAAAATGAGTCGCGTCAACTTGAGTTAACCTACCAAATCTAGGTTATAAGACTAGGATAACCAGGGGTGGAGCAAGAAAAAAAAATTAGGGGGTGCAAATTATAAATTAAGGGGGCCAAGAAAAAATTTCAGTTACTTTTATTAAAATTGTAAATATTTACAAGGGAGGGGCATTTCCTTGCAGAGGCCCCGGCCCCTGCCAGCCCCCCCTCCCTCCACCACTGAGGATAACCCCATAGAAAGCAAATCAAAACAAATTATGAAGCTCAATTTTCAATCAACTTAATGTTAAAAGATGAAATTGAAAAAAAAAATTTAAAAGAACACAAAATACCATCCAAGTCAACTTGATTCAACCATCCAAACTCATGATCAGGGTGATAAGATTGGAATAACCTCATAGAACACAAATTGAAAAAAAAAACAAATTATAAAGCTTAACATAAGTTGAAGTTCAATCTCCAGCAAATAAAATATTGAAAGACAAAAAGTAAGAACAAATATAATTAAAAAAATGACAAAAAAAATTTGATCCGAGCTCACTCGAGTCAATATGCAAAATCTCTGACCTGGTCATGATACTAGAGTTGACTGCATTTGAAAGCAAGTTGAATAAAATCATGAAACTCAATTATCGAACAACTTAATGTTGAAGGACAAAACTAAAAAAAATTAAAGCATTAGGAAAAAAATGAGTCAACTTGGGTTAATTTGCAAACCTCATGACTATGGATATAAGATCGAAATAACCCAATAAAAAGGAAAGGAAAAAAAGGTGTGAAGACCAATTTCTAATAAATTAAATGTTAAAGAATTAAATTAAAATGAATCAATTTAAAAAAAAAAACTAAAAAATAAAAGTCAACCTATATTAAGCTTTGAAAACGGTGACACTAGTCATGATCCCATAAAAGACAAACCGTAAAAAATAATAAATCAATACTCTAGAAAAAGGTGAAAAAGAACATTAGCTTTAAAAAATGGAAAAAAAACTTAACAAATTCTAGCAAACCTCCTAAATCTAATCTAAGTTCTAAACCTCCCAACCGGTAAAATCCTTTACCCGAGTTGAATAAAAAGATTAATTCTCAACCAATTTAATTTTGAAAGATGAAATCTTGAAATAAAAATATCAACTTTAAAAACTTGCAAAGGTAAAAAAGATAGCAATAAAAAAAAATGGATCAAATTTGATAGAAAATAAAATCTATAGAGGATGAAAATTAAAAAAGAAATGATATGAAAGTGTAAAAATATATATATAAATGATCCAAAACAAAGCAAATAACAAATAAAAGAATGAAGATAAAATTTAAAAGATTAAAAAAATAAAAGGGATGAAATTAAAAAACATTTATAATTGTATGATGCAAGTGTGTTTTAAATTTCTTTCTTTAAAAATATGACTCGAAGCATAGATTTGACTGAGGTTGACATATGGACAAACCTAAAAAAAAATGGAAACCCACAAAAAAATAATAGTTAAAAAAAATCATATAGAAAGCAAATAATGAAAAAATCAAAGCCTAATAAGTAATAAGTAATGATATAAATGTTGAATGTTAAATTGAAAAAACATGAATTAAAAAAAAAGATGGAAAAAAACCTTGGTGAATCTTTTAAACTTGGACATACATTTCAAACTCACAACCCATGAAATCCTAGACTTAGGATTAATTAAGAATCTCAATTCTCAATAAAAAATTAATATTGATTAGCCAAAGTAAATCCAATAAAAAACAATAAATAAAAAGATCTAAGAAAACCATAGTCATTTTTAAGATCAATGAAAAATCCTAGAGAAAACAAATAGATAAAAATAAAGTAAGAAGATTATCTTAAGTAAAAAAAAAAAAAGAAGTCAAAATAATGAGAATAAAATTTGAAAGATAAAAAAATAAAGGGGTGAAATAGAAAAATAATTATAATCTTATAAATTGTTTAAAAATCATTTCAAATATTATAGGATAAAATTATGAAAATAATATCAATTTAAATAATTAACTAAAAAATCCCAACAAAAAACAATAAATAAAAAGATCTGAGATAACAAGTTTATTTTCAACACCACCAAAAAATTCTACATAAAAAAGCTTAGAAATTGAAGCCAAGTCTCCAATTAAATAAATATTGAATTCTACGTGTTTGGTATTGTGGTAGTTTTTGTAGTTGTGGTTTGAAAAAAAGTTATTTTACAAAAAGTACTTTTGGTTGAGGTTAGTTTGATATTTATATATGTTTGGTTAAAACTGTGGTTAAAATTGAGGTTGAACAAAAAATAGTTTAATGTGTTTGGTTAAAAGAATGTTTTTCATATAAAGGTTATAAAATTTTATATATATATATATATTGATGGTTTTGAATTTAAATATTGTAGATTTAACTATTGTTATTACATCATGAAATAAATAATACTTTATATAAAATATTTTTTACTGTTCAATTAAACTATTTAAAATTTCATCACGTATAAAATACATCCAACAAGGACTACAGTTTCCTTAGTTTCTTAAGCGCGTAACAACATCAGGTAAAATATCATCAGGAACAAAATTGAGATTGCGATCAAATTCTGCAAATATTACATCATCAAGCAACCCCCTTCTAATTTTTCAAATAAAACACAATTAAAAATAAAAATAAAATTTAATTTTTTTTAACTAGGTTTAGAACCTGGTTCAATATATGTAGTTTTGAACCGGACTCGATCGGACCAAATAATAAAGAATGATTTTACTATTCACATGAACAGTAAAATTTCACTTTTCACTTTCTGCAAGATGCGGGGAAGCAACTCTCAGCTGCTTTTAGCTTAAATAAATCTTGTATGGGTTTCATGTAAACAGTAAAATATATTTTAGCATTACTAAACATTCAATCATGTACGGTTTATTTTAAAAATAAAAGCGGTCGCGTACGACAATTCCAACACCACTGATAAAGGCAATATTCGATGGCATGATGACCCTTCACGTGCCCGTGTACTAATATTATATTTAAAAAAAAATCACGATGAAAAAACCATTATAATGTTGATATGTCTCCAAGGACATAAAATTAATTTAACTATTTAAAAAAAAAAAAGACAAAAAGCTGTTACATTTTGGCAGGTGGCCGCTTGATGAAGATTGTACAAATAAATCATATTATTTTATTTAGCTGCCACTAAGGTCATCGTGTTTCACTGGCTTTTCTCCGGGGATGGATCCTGTCTCTTGGTTTTTATTTCTTCCTCCTAACTCCTTCAGCCATATGTCCGGTTGGAGATTTTGGTATTGAGATAGTTTTTGTAATTAAGATTTTTTTAAAAAAATTTATTTTATAAAAAATATTTTTGGTTAAGATTGGTTTAATATTTATATATATTTGGTTAAAACTGTGATTAAATTTGAAGTTAAACAAAAAATAGTTTAATGTGTTTAGTTAAAAGAATGTTTTTCAAATTAAGGTTATAAAATAATTCAAAAATATATATATTAATATTGATGGTTTTGAATTTAAATATTGTAGATTTAACTATTGCTATTATATCATAAAATAAATAATACTTTATATAAAATATTTTTTACTGTTCAATTAAACTATTTATAATTCCATCACGTATGAAATACATCCAACAAGGACTGCAGTTTCCTTAGTTTCTTAAGCGCGCAACAACATCAGGTAAAATATAATTAGGAAAAAAATTAGGATTGCGATCAAATTCTGCAAATGCTATATTATCAATAAAACACAATTAAAAATAAAAAATAAAATTTAATTTTTTTTACTGGGTCGGACCTGATTCAATGCATTTAGTTTTGGACCAGACCCGGTCCGGTCGGAATCATACACCACTGTTCACGTTCATAGTGGAGTTGAACTCCACTGT
>Ga0325414_1004129_pt1 | contig 15176 bp, 2 predicted proteins | sample PopdelMetagenome_8_FD_206183 | JGI IMG/M metagenome (GOLD analysis project Ga0325414, IMG submission 206183) | Populus deltoides microbial communities from Bellville, Georgia, United States - Leaf-PdKOR-R3 | ecosystem: Host-associated > Plants > Phyllosphere > Phylloplane/Leaf | place: USA...
CCTCAAAACATCATCATCACCATTCACCACACTAGTCGTGGTCAAATTAACACCAATATCAAAAGAAATTGCACGAAAATCACCCATATCTTGCTTGGCTCGAGTAGAAAAATTAGCCATGCAAGCATGATCATCACCGCCTCAAAACATCATCATCACCATTCATCACACTCGTCGTGGTCAAATTAACACCAATATCAAAAGAAATTGCACGAAAATCACCCATCCCTTTAGAAAATTATATTTCAGAGTCCAGCCAGGCAGCCACCTCAAGTTTCGAAAATTTCATGGATGTATGTGTATACATGGAGACTTCGAAGAAGCTGCAATGGCGGCTACAAATAGACTAAATTAGCAACGTCTTTTCAATCTTATCAAAGTTTGCAATCTGGACTGCTCTGCTCCCACGAAATTACGAGGCAACTCCCCTTATTTATATGGTCATGGTGAAAGTTGTCGTGTCAGGCAGGCCATCAACAGCTTATTATTAAAGACAAAGTCGCAAAGTGAGTTTACTAAAGAACGTTGACAAAACGAGGAAGGTAGCTGGGAGGAGATTGTTGCGTAATAAATTCCAATTGAAAGAAAAATAAAGAAGATCACCGTCGTTGACTGAGTCAGCGGATTTTTTTTTTCCTGGGGGGGGGGTTGAGGGGAGGGGAGATGCATAGAAAATATGAACACGATATTAATTTCAAGCAACTGTGCTCATTGATATGGTCAAGGACTGAGAGGACGATCAGAACAGGGTGATTAATTTCGGCTTTTTTTTGCTATTAGCATGGAAAATTAAAATTTTTAGGAAGAAATAACATGGATACAATTTATTTTTTTAATGAAACAGCATGATTTATACTTGTTGCAGTTTCATAACAAAACATGTAAAGAATTTATAAATGAAAAACATGGTATTAAATAAATATCGTGTTTTCTAATAGTTATTTTTATACAAAATATTATATTAAGAAGGGAGTTTAAAGTTTAATTTCACAGTTATTTGCGATCTCGAATCATGATATATTAACCTGTCATGATTCAAAATTGCAACAGGCTGAAATGTGTTTTTTTTTTTTTAAGTATACTATTTTATTAATATTTTTTTAATTTAATATGCTAATTTAAAAAATCATTTTTTTCGTGTAGAAACTACATGGATTCCATGTGAATATGAAAAACTAAGGGTTTTTTTTTTTATATTTCAATTTAGCTCATGTATACATTTTCTTTCTTTGTTTTTTTTTCCTTTTAATTGTATTTTTATTTTTTTTTCAATTTCATCTTCAAATAATTCTTAACAATTATCTAGGTTATTTATGAATTAGCCAAGTTCACTGAATCACGTCATAACAACTCCTATACAAATTAATTTTAAACCTGAGTTGAATAGAAAAGCAAGTCGAAAAGTTTTTTATATCAATTTGTTTTTTTAATTTTACCTTTATTTTTTATAAATATCAGTAAAGTTGCTTCTGAATATACTAATTTGACAAAACTTTCATACCATTTAATTTTAAACTTGAATTATATAAAAAATCAAATTAAAAAATTTTAAAATTGACATGTTGAGCTAGATTTAATAATAATATTAAATAGTTAGTTATAAACGAGATTTTTTTTTCATGTTATAAAAAAAATGTAATCTGACCCGGAAGGTAAGGTGGACCATAAACTAATTGAAAGACAAGTAAGTTTGGGAAGGAGAAAAGGCAGGCATTTGTTTGGTAGGGTGGCTGATGTTGCATTTAAAAAATATTTTTTATTTAAAAATATATTAAAATATTTTAAAAAACCAATTCACATTTAATATTAACTCATCAAAACAATTCAAAAACACTAAAATACTTAATTTTTTTAAATAAAATTTTAGACAAATGTTGTTTTGACCATAACGCTAATAGCTTATTTGGTATTGTGATAATGATTGTTTTTAAACTGGTTTTTTTGAAAATATATCAAAAATATATATATTTTTTTATTTTTAAAAATTTATTTTTGATATCAACACATTAAAATAATATAAAAATATAAAATAAAATTAATTTTAAAAAAAATGTAAACCACAAGAAAGAACCAACATACCCTTTGGCTCAAAAGGAAGTGAGAGTTAATGGAGAGGAAAATCTCCTCTCATGTTTCGACGAATTGAAAGTGGGAGTGATATTGAATCCTGATGGAAAGGAAAGATTATTAGATTTGTCTGCTCAACGAGATGAAAGCTTGTTTTTTAAGTAAAAAACAAAATTATAAAATTATTTTTATTGGATTAAATCTCAATTTCGCCACTTGTATATTTGATTTTAACAATAACGACCACAGTTTAATAATGTCACATCTCCATCTATTCAACGCTAGCGACAATTAAAAAATAATATATAGTTTGTACATTCTCATTGATGCACGTACCCATCAAGGCACTATAATACTTCAATATATATATATATATATATATATATATATATATATATATTAAATAAGAATTTAGCATCAAATTTCTCTCCACTCGACTAGTTTGTATAAATGAACAGGTCAAAATAGTTTTCTCGTGACTTAGCACTAAAAATGGCCTTTCAGACAAATTGGGATTTATTTTTGTGTATTGGAGTGAAAGGCTTAACCATTTTATACAAATTTGATAAAAATATCTTAATTATTACTCGTAATTGATGGTTGAAGAGGGTGACAATGTTTAGCTTTAATCACATCCAGAGAAATTGATGAACTTCAAAGGTTAATAACTTAATTGATACGGGGATAAATATATCAAGAGCAAAATTGAGGTTTTTATACTAGTGAATTTGACTAATTTGAAGTTAATTTTTACGTGTTTAAAAATTACGATGCAAAGTGTTTTTTTGTTTAAAAATACATTAAAATATATATTCTTTAATTACTAATACCAATATATTAAAAAAATAAAAAATATTAATTTAATATTTTTTAAAGATAAATATTAAATGTATATCTTCCTTTCGGAGCACGAAACGACCATCATTCTCCACTTTGGCACCTCGCAACTATTCTCGGCGCATGGATTGAATGGTTAAGCGGGAGGGTGGAAAGTGAAAAGGAAGACGACACAGTGGAGAGTCGATGGGAAATAATCGGACTGTTCAGTTGCTTGGTTGGCTGGAAGGAAAGGAGAAAAATAATTTAATAAAAACTAACATGAGCGTGTTGGTCAGTATGTTTGTGGTTGCTTTTCAAATAGCTTTTTGTGTTGAAATACATGCCAATGATGTTTTTTTATTTTTTAAAAATTATTTTTGACATCAGCACGTCAAAACGATCCAAAAAATACAAACCACATTAAATTTTAATAAAAAAAAATTCAAAATTTAATAAAACACAGTTACAAACATAATGCCAAATACACTCTTATATATAAGAGGATATTCTAAATTCATGGTGTGTCGTAACTGGAATCGCTTCCTCCACAAAATTTCCGCATGGTAATGAGGAGGGCGACCACTCATCCAAAAGTGGAAATAATCTGAGAAAATCTATCCGTCACATGATCTTCGAAAAATCTAGCATTACCCTTTATGGATAATTTCAACTCAAAGAAGTTGAAAACGTGAGAATGGAAGAAAATAATGTATCTATGATTGCATAACCCTCGTTAAATATATAAGTTGGATATATTAGCCATCCTTAGCCATGCAAATACCAACGCATGAGACTCCATTCACGGCATGTTCATCGTTGCCATGCTGTATGTGTCATGGGCGTTGTGTTTTTTTTAAAGTATTTTTTATTTGTAAATATTTAAAAAAATTATTTTTAATATTAATATAATTTAAAAACATAAAAATAGACGGACTCTAAATAACATGGTCACCAACCTCATGTTGTTTTGGGCTTCGACTTAGATTTATATTTTTTTTAAATTTTCTAGGATATTATTTTCATCGATGTAATTACTAACTTAAACATCATAAAGTTTTTTATTTAATAAAAAAATTATTTTTTAAAAAACAATCACTCCTAAATTAAACCATTAACCCCATATTAAATCCATACATTGTATTCCAGGATCATAACTAGTGAAAAACTCGTTTCCTATGTGATTTTTTTTAGAATTCATATGCAACCAAGCAAGGTCATCATCTTTTGTACCCTGCCACGTCCTTGAAATGTCTATTTTGCTTTCTCTCTCTAGAATTCTGAAAGTATCTCAGATATTTTTAGTTCCGGTCATCTATGGTCATCGGGAAGGTGGCTTTTTGGTTTTTTTTTTTAAGAAAAAACTTCTCTCAATAATGTCAGATATAGTATTATTTCTACTACATCTCATATTTTTTTCCTGATTCTATCCAATTTATTTCTTGTTTTGTCTAGTTTTTTTGACATTTTTTTTAGATTAAGGTTGTTATTTGATTATTTTTTCTTATTTATTATGTTATTCTACCCTTTAATGGGTCTTTTACTGCAATAGAAGTTTTATTTTCTATACAGTAATTCTTTTGTTTTGTGGTAGCCTTAAAATATGAATATATATAGAAATCCTTTTCAATTTCAATTCAATTTTTTTTTTAAATGTGCTCTAAGGTCATATATTAATGAATATAATTTGAAATTCTTCACTTGTATAGTTAATTGATTCATTTCCAAAAAACCATATAAAATTGTTCATTTCACTTTATTTTTGATATTATTGTGCAACATGCTCCTCACTTGAAAATATATTTAAATATTTTTTATTTAATTTTTTTAAAATTTTTAATATTAGCATATTAAAACAAAAAAACAATTAAAAAACATAGATCCGACACTCTTTCAAATCAAATATATTTTTAAAACATATTAAAGAGAATAAATTACTACTCACTAGTTGATTCAATTATCATAGAAGAAGAGAAGAGAGTGTGTGTGTATAGTGTGTGTGTGTGTGTCTACACACACGTATACATACAGCACAACTAGATTACATGGAATAAGTTTCTAAGCACTTCTCACCCTCGTGCAATAAAATTTGTATACCCTCTAGATGAAATATTTGCCCATCCATCACTCGCAAGTACGGGCATGGAGAGACCATTATCTGCTAGTGGTCGGTGCAGTTTAAAGTACTCTCTCCCAACTCTATTGCACTCGAGAAAATTCTAAACCCAGCAAACAGGAAGCCTTTTCTTGCCTGACATGCTACAAAAATCACAATTTTCTTCTTTCATTTTCAGGGGACCACGTGACAAAAACCCCCTTGCCTACCATAGATTCATGTTTGGCACAAAAACAAAAAGTTGTGGTGTTCGATTTGGCCTCTTTAATTTGTTCTTTTGTGCTCACCGTTTATGTTTCTCTTCCGCGGCTGATGGTGCTCGGGCGGCACACGCCGAGTCCATGCGATGGGACATGGTGTACGACCAATTTAGATTTCAAACACAGTTTTAATTGTCCGGCCATCGCTTGGCACCTAACAGTTGATATTGTACGTTAAGATGCCGACTAGTGGTGGTAGGTACGGCAGCAGTAATATTAATTTTTTTAATGGGTTAATGTTAAAAAAACAACAATTATTTTTGAAGTTAAAAAAATTATTTTAATATATTTTAAAATAAAAAAATACTTTTAAAAAACAAACTTTATCACGTTAAAAATTATTTTTTAAAATTTTGATTTAATTTAATACAATATACAAATTACATGAATGGATTGAACTGGTGAGTGCTTCAAGCCATAAGATTTTTGACCCTAATCTCCTATTAACTTTAAATAAAAAGAATATTGCATAAATTCTTTCTTTTACATGAATCTGGTTTGCTAAACCGTGTTAATTTACTACATCAAGCAGTTTAAAAAGAAACATATAATTCACTGCATCTTAATTTGTTCCAATCCAGAAACCAAGTCAGTGCAATCCTGACAATTAATGGTAGAAAGAAGATTGTCAGTCGGGAGGCAAACAGCTGGTCAGAACCGGCGCCGGTAGGACCATGGATGCTGTACGGAGCTGGACAATCGGAGAAAGATCAATGGCTTCAACGAGACAAGAAAGGGAAAGATGAACCTGGTAAACAAATGCCCTGTGAATGTCAAGATAGACTCCAAAGCCTTGAACATGTGACAGCTGCCCACGTAATCCAAGCTTAACCTCACGTCTCAATTAACGTCTGCCGAGAAAAGGCGGCCACAAACGCGTTTTCCGAACTCTCTGGGTCCAAGCTAGTACTATTCCATTCCGGACCATTTACTTTGAAGAAAAATCTATGAAGAATTCTTGGATAAAATAGTAACTATGCGCCAGTGATTGTGGAAAATATTACTGTTATTTTGCTGAAAATCTGGTCTCCTTTTACGAATTAGCTAAAGATAGCTCTTTCCATGGTTTTTTCTGTTGCTGGGAAGACTAATGGGATAGTCTTGGTCCGATTACGCTGCCATCAAATAATTTATTTCCAAGTCCCTAAAAGGAAATGAAACCATTTGCTTTGCAGGCATATATTCAGACCATGCCTGGGAAGGTGGTAAATAAAATCCGAGTTTTTTTAAAATCTGATTTTTTTATTTAAAATTAATTTTATTGAAAATTTTTATTATTTTAATATGCTAATCTTAAAAATACATTTTTTTTAAAAAAATTATTTAATATATTCCTTGACAAAAACTATTTGAAAACCATCATTCCGTCCTTTAAAACATCCCACGACTAAAAACCAATGCCTGTCCTGTGGGAACATAAATATTCGAGGCAAAACTCCAACTGCTCATTTTACTTAAAAAAATAAATATTAAATTTATTTATTTCAGTGTTGGCTGATAGTCTTAACACGACAATGTTAAAAATATTAGAATATTGTTGCCACTTGTTCACTTGCTTGGGAAGGGGTTTTTTTCTTTATATATATAAAAGATTCCCCTTCTTTGTCTTTTCAAGAATAGACGTGAGAGAAGCTTGTTAGGCAATGTGAAAACCTCCACAGCAGTAACTTTAGTTCTTTATAAAGAACTTGAAACGCCAAGTTAGTTCGAAATGAATTTCTAAATCCGTGTCTTTGTACCCGAACTGAAATAGTAAATCTCTTCCTAGTTCTGAACACCTCCCAAGCGTTGTCGCTTCTCCGCGAAGGAAAGAACAAGAAGAAAACATGGCAAGCAGCAAGCCATCACATATCGACTGCGGCACATTGCTTGTCAACACCTTCAAGAAGGCCCAAAAGAGATGGCGCATTGCTTATCTAACAATTCGCTCTGTCAGGGCAATGCTTTCTCTTGTGAGAGAGATTGTATCAGAAACTAACAGTCACCAGTTCTCTGGGGTTTTGCACTCTGTTTCCTACGCTGCGCTTGATACAGAGCCAAGCAGTTCCCCCCATCACAGGAAAGGAAATGAATCAACTATCAATATCCCTAATATTGATCAAACGAAACTCACTGAAATGGTGAAGGAGAAAGACTTGATAGCTCTCAACCATCTTGGAGGAGTTGAAGGTGTAGCTACCGTTCTTGGGACAAACTCAAAAATTGGAATCACTGGTCATGACCAGGAAGTCAGCAGGCGGCGTGAGATGTTCGGTTCCAACACTTACCATAAGCCACCTCCGAAAGGGTTTTTGTTTTTTGTGATGGAAGCTTTTAGAGACACCACCATTCTTATTCTGCTGGTGTGTGCTGCTCTTTCCCTTGGTTTTGGCATCAAACAACATGGCATAAAAGAAGGTTGGTACGAAGGTGGGAGTATCTTTGTCGCTGTCTTTCTGGTCATTGTTGTCTCTGCGTTCAGCAACTATAGACAGGAGACACAATTTGACAAGCTATCGAAAATAAGTAACAATATTAAGGTTGATGTTCTTAGAAATGAACGGCGACAACAAATCTCCATATTTGATATTGTTGTTGGAGATGTTGTCTTCTTGAAGATTGGTGATCAAATTCCAGCTGATGGCTTGTTCTTGGACGGACACTCTTTGGAAGTGGACGAGTCAAGCATGACAGGAGAGAGTGATCATGTAGCGGCCAACACCAAAGAGAACCCCTTCTTGTTTTCTGGTTCGAAAATTGCAGATGGATATGCTCGAATGCTCGTGACATCTGTGGGGATGAACACAGCATGGGGGGAAATGATGAGCTCAATAAATCGTGACTCCGATGAACGAACACCACTACAAGCCCGGCTTGACAAACTAACTTCTTCTATTGGGAAGGTCGGCCTTTCAGTTGCTTTTATAGTGCTTGTAGTCATGTTAGTTCGTTACTTCACAGGAAATACAAAAGATGGAAATGGGAAGAAGGAGTATATCGGTAGCAAAACAAATACAGATGATGTGTTAAATGCGGTTGTACGCATTGTTGCTGCTGCAGTCACTATTGTGGTTGTTGCTATTCCTGAAGGTTTGCCGTTGGCAGTCACACTAACACTAGCTTATTCTATGAAGAGAATGATGGCTGATCAAGCTATGGTCAGAAAACTTTCAGCTTGTGAAACAATGGGTTCAGCCACAGTCATCTGCACCGACAAAACAGGCACATTGACACTAAATCAGATGAAAGTAGCCAAGTTCTGGCTAGGCCAAGAACCAATCGAGGAAGATACTTATAAAGCAATTGCGCCATCAATTCTTGAATTACTCCACCAAGGAGTCAGTTTAAACACGACCGGTAGTGTGTACAAATCTGCATCAGGATCTGGACCTGAGTTTTCAGGCAGTCCAACGGAAAAAGCAATTCTTTCATGGGCTGTTTCTGAACTGGGCATGGATATGGAAGAACTGAAGCAAAGTTGTACCATTCTTCATGTTGAAACTTTCAACTCAGAGAAGAAACGAAGCGGGGTTTCAATAAGGAAAATGGCTGATAATACTGTTCATGTACATTGGAAAGGAGCTGCTGAGATGATTCTGGCTTTGTGTTCAAGTTATTATGAGAGTAGCGGGATCATAAAGTCCATGGATGAGGATGAAAGAAGTAAAATCGGGAAAATAATCCAAGGTATGGCAGCTAGTAGCCTTAGATGCATTGCATTTGCTCATAAAAGGGTTACCGAGGAAGGAATGAAAGACGATGATGGCGAGTCACACCAGAGGCTACAAGAAGATGGTTTGACCTTTCTAGGGCTTGTTGGTCTGAAGGATCCATGTAGAATTGGAGCCAAGAAAGCCGTAGAAATCTGCAAAGCTGCAGGGGTGAGCGTGAAAATGATAACTGGTGACAATATTTTCACAGCGAAAGCTATAGCAACAGAATGCGGCATACTCGAGCTCAATAACTATGTAGACAATGAAGAAGTGGTGGAAGGAATCGTATTTCGGAACTACACAAATGAACAGAGAATGGAGAAGGTAGATAAGATCCGCGTGATGGCAAGGTCCTCCCCTTTCGACAAACTTCTTATGGTACAATGCTTGAGACAGAAAGGTCATGTTGTTGCAGTCACAGGAGATGGCACAAATGATGCGCCTGCATTAAAAGAAGCAGATATAGGACTCTCTATGGGCATCCAAGGTACCGAGGTTGCCAAGGAGAGCTCAGATATCGTCATTCTGGATGATAACTTTACTTCTGTGGCCACTGTTTTGAGGTGGGGACGGTGTGTCTATAACAATATCCAGAAATTTATCCAGTTTCAACTAACTGTGAACGTTGCAGCTCTTGTAATCAACTTTATTGCAGCGGTTTCTGCTGGTGAGGTTCCGTTAACAGCTGTTCAGTTGCTGTGGGTAAACCTCATCATGGACACATTGGGAGCTCTGGCTCTTGCTACAGAGCGGCCCACTGATGAGCTAATGGAGATGACACCTGTGGGGCGAACCGAGCCCCTAATCACTAATATAATGTGGAGAAATCTTCTAGCTCAAGCCTTTTACCAGATAGCAATCTTACTGACATTACAATTTGCTGGCGAGACTATCTTCAATGTAAGTGCAGAGGTTAACGATACGCTAATATTCAACACTTTTGTGCTTTGCCAAGTTTTCAACGAGTTCAATGCAAGGAGTATGGAAAAGCAGAACGTATTCAAAGGCATTCACAGGAACCATTTGTTTCTGGGTATCATCGCAATAACTATTGTTCTTCAGGTGGTGATGGTGGAGTTCCTAAAGAAGTTTGCAAGTACTGAGAGGTTGAACTGGTGGCAGTGGGTGACTTGTATTGTGATTGCAGCTGTATCATGGCCAATTGGTTGGTTTGTGAAACTCATACCAGTTTCAGGCAAACCACTCTTCAGTTACCTCAAGAAGCCAATAGCAACATTTAAAAGAGTTATGCATTCCATGTGCTTTAGAGGAACATCTTCCCCTGGGCTTTGAACTGGGTGTGGTAGAAGGTAATAGAAGTGTTCTAGAACCAGCAAAGCCAGCGGTATAGGCCGAGTAGTATTCCAAAGAAGCTTCAGATAATAGCACGTTACATACTGAGCATCAGAAGCAAGTTACTCTTGATCCCAGTTCACGAATCCTCTTTTGCCAGATTCACGCCACTAAAGATTCATTGGGACATGAATGTGGCAGAAAAGGATTCGTTTATTGAGATAAGCTTAGAGTAATTTTCTATGGCACTGGCGCGACGCACTCTAAGCAAGCCTCTTTCAGCATACTACTCTTCCAATGCCTCGTAGCTTTATATACTGATAGATGAAATTCGCTGCGCAGAGTCTTCTTGTAAAAATGTAATCATTTTATTGTCTGATATGTAGAGAGATCCAAAACGTTTGTTGAACAGCATAGCTGGTGGGCTAAAGGCTCGTAGAAGGAAATAATAATAAAAAAAACCTGTTCAGTTTTGCCCAACAGTGACATCAATGTTTCTAGTCAACTTGGTTCGGCCAGTTCAAAAAAAAAATTGAGAGAAGCCCAATCAGCTGTTCGGGCTACTATTTAAAAGAAAGAATAGAAGACTGGCTCGCTTACCGATAGAAGAGAAAACGAGAAAAAAGGACGGGTTATTGGAGCTCCACCGTGCCTTCTCCACCTATATGCATCGGGCCAATAAGAAGATCGTAGTGAGACAAATCCAACGACAGAGTCATGATGTCTCCTCAGGCGACGCTGCAAGTGGCGAGCTTGATTCACACGTTAACGTGCGTATTACACTTGCTAGCTAATTTCATCTTTTTTTTTTTTTTCAATTCAATCCGTGATTCTTCAACAGCTCTCTAATCCAGTCTCTAAATTTGATTGACCAGACAACTTGCAGGGGAATGGAAAAAAAGAAAGAAAATATTGGCACACACGTGTTCTTCCTGCCCAGACACTGCACAAACCTAATTTGCAAAAGTCAGGGGTGCACGCCTTATTCTTTGTAATAAAGCTCTTGGTGCTGGCACACTAATTATTAAGTGTCCAAATGGCTCGCCAATGACTATTACTGTGCTATCCTGTCTCACTAGTTATTATCACGGCGTAATAATCAAAAACTTATTTCACAGGTTACTTTACTTGGATGGTAAAAATAATTATTTATGCAGCCAAAAACACAAATAAAAAAACAACAAATTAAAAAGAAAAATTAAAGTAGATTAAGGCTGTCACACAAAATCCTAGTTTATAATTTTATAAATAAATATCTCTCTTTGAAAATAGAAGGAAAATAATAAGCATCCTACCTTTCAAATAAGAAGGTATCAAATCACTATAGTTCTAAAATTATTAAGCATATTATTTAAATTCATAAACTAAATAGAAAAAAATCAAGGAAAAATAATTTTCCTTAAGAACTTTTTACGAATGTTTTGCACTAGTCTTCTTAGGTTGAAAAACTCATCCTCAAGTTTAAATTACTTTTGACTTGATCTTTTTTTTCTTAGCTCTAGGTCTATAACAATTTTAGACATGAACTTTAGTTCATTCATCTTAAAATTTGAATAAGAAACAATAATTAATAAATTATTTCGCTTCCGTTAGTTTCTAGACTAATAAATTGTAAACCTAAAACTTGCTTCATCAATGTGTGTTGTATCCACAAAACACTTGAACATATCTTAGCATGTATAACACTCGCTAGCTAATTTTATCTTCTTCTTTTTTTCAATTCAGTCCGTGATTCTTCAATAGCTCTCTAATCCAGTTTCTAAATTTGATTGACCAGACAACTTGCAGGGAAAAAAAAAGAGAAAATATTGGCACACATGTACTCTTGCAGCACAGACATTACAAAGACCTAATTTGTAAAAGTTAGGGGTGCACACTTTGTCAATAGAGCATCACATAACCACCTATTCATGCTATATTGTGTGTACCTAATTTTCAATTGCACAAATTATAGGTGATCGTCTTGTCGGTATATTATCGCACAATTATCTATTGATGTTATACGATACGCACCTTATTCTTTATAGTGAAGCAATTGGTGTGGGCACACTAATTATTAGTGGAAGTGCCTACATGTCTCACCAATGACTAGTACTACCTATCTCACCAATTGTTATCATGACGCAACAACCAAAGACTCATTTCACAGGTTACCTGCATGGTAAAAGTAATTATTCACGCAGACAAAAACACAAATAAAAAGACAAGTTAGAAAGAAAAAAATTGAAGTAGAATAAAGTTGTCACACAAAATCAAATTTCATAATTCTATTATTGAATATTTCTCTTCAAGTAGTTTGTCTTTTTAAGATGTTTTAAACTCTTTAATTTGACTAAAAATACTAACCTAGACAAATTGTAAAACTTGAAAATAAGGGAAAAATAATAAAAATATTACCTTCTAGACAATAACATGTCAAATCATTGTAATTTTAAAATTATTAAGCATATTATTTAATTTCATAAACTAAATAGAAAAAAATTAATTAAGGAAAAATAATTTTTCTTAAGAATTTCTTGCACCATTCTTCTTGATTGAAAAAACTCATCCTCAAGTTTAAACTACTCTTGTCTCGATATTGTGGATGTCTATTCAAGACCTTCCAATTCCTTTTCTTTCTTAGCTCTGCGTCTATAACAATTTTAAACATGAACTTTAGTTCATTTATCTTAAAATTTATATAAGAAACAATAATTAACAAATTTATTTCGCTTCCATTAGCTTCTAGACTAATAAACTATAAACCTAAAACATGCTTTGTCAATACATGTTGTATCCACTATCTTGACTCGACTTTTTATAATAGATGCTTCTATGTACCAAGTTGTCGTAATACACTACACTGTTAGTGGTCTATAACTTTATAAGTAAAATTCACGAGTCTTTTAAAAATGCACATAATTTTAAAGACTCTAGAGGGCAACTAATAGTCCCAAAGGCCCAAGGCTATTATAAAAAGAAAAAAAAACATGTACGCTCAAGTTATCGAGTACGAGGCCCAATAACCAAAATATGACAACAACTTGTCCAGTTAAAAAAAAGCCTTAAACCACTTATTTGGGCTTTAATTGTTAAAAAAATTGTTTGAACTACTCTTTAAAAGAAAGAATAAAAGACCGACTCATTTACTAGGAAAATAAAGAGAAAGAAATAGAGAAAAAAGTTGGGCTTTTAGGACTTTACCATGCCTTTTCCACCTATACAGACTGCACCATATGAAAAAGCTTGTCGACATAAATCTATTGACACTAAAAAAGGCCTTTGTTTGAGTCATGATGGCTCTCCATACACCACCATAAGTGTTTGAGCTTGGTTCATAAGCTAGCACATGTATTACACTTACCATCCCCCCCCCCCCCCCCAATTTATTTTCAATTCAGCCATTTGTTCTTCAACAACTCCCTGATTTAATATTCAAAATTAACTGATCAGATAATTTGCAATGGAGAAAAAGAAAAAAAGAAAAAAAATATTGTTATGCATGTGCTCTCGCCACCCAAACACTTGGAAAACTTAACTTGCAGAAGTTATGGGCACCCATCTTGCTAATAGAGTATAACATAACCACCTACTATTGTTACACGATGCGCACCAAATTATTTTTTTATGGAAGTCATAGGTTTATGCCTTATTAATACAGCATAATGAAACCATCTACTAATGTTACCTGTTTTGTAGAAATTAAGGAGCAACAAGCTCAACCCAATTGAAGAAAAAATATCATCCTAAACCCATTCTATCAGTCGTGAAAAAGGCCTAATTGAATATGAAGTTTTTGGACTTGGTCGAAAGCTTTACCACGATAATAATACCAGCCCGCCCTTCATTTTCTAATCTTCTCTGACAAGAAAGAAAAACAAGCAGAGGGCATAAATTATGAAAATACTACTAGAGAATCATCAACTCCCATTGAGCTTTATTGGACCAGATCAAGCAACAGTGCAATCTATCCCTCCATATTATTAACCTGAACAACCGAGTTTAAAAATCCCAGTAATTACAATCAAATTTTGGTACTGATAGAATAGAATAGAAAAGGAAAAATCATTAAGAATTATGAATTAAGAATAATGGGAAAGCGTGCTGGTCTGCCTGTGATTACGGTTACTTTTTAAAATGTTTTTCATCCAAAATGTATCAAAATAAAAAAATTTATATTTAAAAAATTATTTTTTAAATCAGCGCATCAAAACAATCTAAAATATATTTAAAAAAATAATTTTTAGCTAATTTATTTTTAAATTTTTTAGAAACACGGGTTGGTCTACATTTCCAAACGCTCTCCGAGAAGATGAGATTTGATTATTGTTCACTGTTTTACCTATATATGCATGGAAAAAAATTCTGTAAATATTTGCAAAATCTGCTGAGTCAGGTGATTAAGTAAACTTGTTCAATTCCTTGATTTTTTTTTGGTTTATGGTTTCAAATTTAGAGATAGCATCCAAGAAAAATTATTAATTCTTTTGAATGCATCAAATACATATAAAATGTGCGCTTTTAGAATAATAGCGAAAGGACTTAGTTTCATAAATTTATCTAAAAATATTGAACCAAAAAAAACGCAGAGCGGGAGAGAGCACCATATAGCAAATTGATGACTGATCATGGCAAGCTAGCTTCAGCTTCAGACATGGTAAAGCGTTAAGATTAAGCCAAAACGCACCGCTTTCTTGCAAGCTCCAATTCAAACGTTCATATTTGCGTCGTTTTGGTCCTTTAGCATGGAGGATACTCTATCGATAAAATTGAAAGGGCTATTGAGCTGGCATTGAAGTAGAAAAGAAAAGCCCAAGACAAGGACTAAAGTCCATCAGAGTGCTTGATGGTTTGTTCTTCTGATGACTGTAAACTAGTTTTATTACTTCGGTGCTCTTGAGCTGATGGCCAGCATCCACTTGTTCGAATCTTAAAAGGTATTATTTTGAGATT